>Ga0233424_10000157_pt1 | contig 95309 bp, 78 predicted proteins | sample Watercolumn_Towu_FD_181011 | JGI IMG/M metagenome (GOLD analysis project Ga0233424, IMG submission 181011) | Freshwater microbial communities from Lake Towuti, South Sulawesi, Indonesia - Watercolumn_Towuti2014_125_MG | ecosystem: Environmental > Aquatic > Freshwater > Lake | place: Indonesia...
GATGTGCCAGGGCCCCGACTGTTTCGGTGGAAGCGGTGGGCTGTCGGTGTGCAGGAGCGCCGGCATCGTGCCCGCATGGCCATGCTCGCAGGAGTGGGGCAACTCCGTGCCTGTCGACAGCGAGTCGACATGGCTGTGCAACGGCTGGTGGCAGTGTGCGAGTTCGGTGGCACAGGCACGGTTGGCCGGGCATTCGGCCGCGTTGAGGGTGTTCGCTGCGCAACCGTTGCTCCTTGGCGTCGTGTCGGTTGCAGCGGCGAAGCCCATGGCCTGCAGCAAGACCGCGAGGCCGATGGCCCAGTGGAACAGCCGGTGCAGCGCCTTCGGTCTCTTCACTTGGGCCACCGTGTGTGCAGGTCGTCGATCACATAGGGGTGGACGTGCCTGTCGCGGGAGGCGCTCTGCAGGTGGGTGTGGTCGTCCGGGAGGTCGTCGTGCTGATGAGCGACTTCGTCTGGATCGTCGGCGGGCCAGCTTTTCCATGCCACTGCCCACGCCACGGCGGCGATGACCGCCAGCAGCACGAAGCCGGCGTTCAAGCCGACGCGTGCGCCGATCCAGCCTGCGAGCGGATATGTCAGCAGCCAGCAGGCGTGCGACAGCGCGAATTGAGCGGCAAATAGCGCGGGCCGGTCTTCGGGGTGGCCGGAGCGGCGCAGCAGCCGGCCGGAAGGCGTCTGCACCAGCGAAGATCCCACGCCGAGCAACCACCACAGCGGCAGCACGGACAGGTAATGGGCCGTCATGAAGGGGCCGGCCAGCAGGCCGACGGCCAGGAGGGCTGCCCCCGTCAGCATGACCCGGCGGTCCGGCAGGCGGTCGAGCACCTTGGGCAGCGCCAGCGCCACCATCATGGAGCCGGCCCCGTAGAGAGCCAACGCCAGCGCGGTCGCCTTCTGGGTGTACTGCAGCGCCCCCTGCACGAGCACCACGGTGTTCACGATGACCATGGCGCTGGCCGCTGCGACGGCCAGGTTCAGGGCCAACAGACCGCGCAGGCGCGGCGTGGCGAGGTAGATGCGCGCGCCGCGGGTGGTCCGGTCGTAGATGCCGCGTGGCGGTGCGGGCCGAGCCTTGGGCAGCACCGCCGAGACCACCAGCGCGGCCGACGCCAGGAAACCGATGACCGTGCCAAAGAACAGGCTGTGAAAGCTGACCACGGCGAGCAGGGCTGCCGCCAGTGCCGGGCTGGCCAGGCTTTCCAGGTCATACGCCAGGCGAGAGAGGGACAGCGCCTTGGTGTACCGGTCCTCCTCGGGCAGCACATCGGGGATGGTGGCCTGGAAGGTCGGCGTGAAGCCGGCCGACGCAGACTGCAGCACGAAGATCAGCAGGTAGATCTGCCAGACCTCGGAGACAAAGGGCAGCGACAACGCGACGGCGGCGCGCACCAGATCGAGTGCGACGAGCACCGCCCGGCGGGGCAGGCGCTCCGCGAACGCCGAGGCGATCGGTGCCACGCCGATGTACGCCACCATCTTGATGGCGAGGGCCGTGCCGAGCACGCTGCCTGCGTCCTGGCCGGCGATGTCGTAAGCCAGCAAGCCCAGTGCGACCGTGGCCAGCCCCGTTCCCACCAGGGCGATGACCTGCGCGAAGAACAGGTGGCGGTATGTTCGGTTGGCGAGTACGTCGAGCATTCCCTTCATACGTCTGTCGGAGGACTTCCCCCCCGGGGGGGAAATGTCTTCTGGCGCCGTATAAAGGCGTGTACTCCCGGAGAATCTCTTGGCCGATGTCGACACTTGGCTTGCCAAAGCCGCCCGTCTTACCCACAGCGATGCCGATGCTGCCGGCGCCTGGCGTGTGGATCAACGCCTGGACATGCGGTCGACGCCTGCCCTGGCGTTGGCGTATCGCGACGCTCGCCTGGCGATGGTGTGCGCGGCGGCCGCGGACGTGGTGGCCGTGGCGTCGGTGGACTTCTGGGCCACCCGCTCGTTGAACCGTCCAGCACCCACCTGGATTACCACTCCGTCGGCGGTGTCGCCGTTCAGCCTGCTGGTGGGCGAATGAACCTGCCGCCGCGGTTCCGCTGGTTCTCATTCGCCACGATCTTCGGCGCCTTGGCGGGGATCGTCGTGGCGTTGGCGGTCGTCACCATCCGCCATTCCGCGGAGCACCAGGAAACGGACCTCCATGAGCGTTTGCACGAAGCGGTACCGCTGGATGCCAACGAGACCCAGGTCCTCGCTGAGCGGGAAAAGGCTTTCCAGCAGCGTCGTGCCGAGATCGAGGCGCAGCTGCGGGCGGCGAACGGTCAGCTCGCGGATGCCATCGCCCGGAATCCGGCGTGGTCCCCGGAGGTGGAACAGGCGACGCAGCAGGTGGAGCGGGCGGCGGCGGAGCTTCAGCGCGCCACGCTCGTCCACGTGTTCGAGATGCGTGAGGGCCTCAAGCCCGAGCACCGGCCCGCTTACGACCGGGTGCTGATCGAGTCGCTGCGCCGCGGATCGCAGTGAGCGCCTCCGAGCCCGACCAGGTGCTGGCGCCCCGGGCTGCCCAGGGCGATCGCCGCGCGTTCGACACGCTCGTGCGTCGTCACTACGCGGGCTTGGTGCAGGCGGCACGCAGCTTCGGCATTCCCGAGACCGACGTGGACGATGTCGCCCAGGAGACGTTTATCGCGGCGTGGAAGGCGTTGGCCGAGTACGACCCCGATCGGCCGTTCCGGGCGTGGCTTTTCCACATCGGCTTGAACAAGATGCGCGACCTGCTGCGCTTTCGGAAGGTGCGGCACTTCCTGTTCGGGGCGCTCGGGTTGCAGGGCGACGACGAGGCCCCCGACGGCGCGGAGGCGCCCCAGGTGGCGGACCCCGTGGCGGGGCCCGAACGCGCCGTGGCCGCGCGGCGCGAATTGGACCTGGTGGTGCGCACGCTCGATCGCCTGGAGCGTGGGCAGCGAGAGGCGCTGGTCCTCACCGCCATCGTCGGGTTGTCGCAGCCGGAGGCCGCGCTCGCCATGGGCGTGACCCCCAAGGCCCTGGAGCGCCGTATCGCGCGCGGGCGCGCCGCCCTGGCGGCATTGATCGATACCTGACGCGCGCTGGGGGGAACGGCCAGGCAGCGCCGTAAGGAAAAGAATGTGCCGGGGCGCCATGCGTTGCCGGCGGGCCGATCACCCTCTGACCCTCCCGGATGCCATTTCTTATCCCCCCTTCTCGAAGTCGCAGGCCGAGCGTTGCAGCGGTGCTGCTGGCGGGTCTCGGTCATGTGGCGCTCGCAGCCGATGCTCCCGCTTATCCCGACTTGCTCCAGGACGCGCTGACCAAGGCGCCGGTGCTGGTCGAACAGCGCGCCACGGTCAACGCGGCCAGTGCGGATGCCGCCCAGGCACGGGCCTGGCTGAATCCCCGACTGGACGCCCTGTCGGAAAACCTGGGGGCACCTGCCAGCGGCGGCGTGAGCCAGCGGCAGAACACCTACACCCTGACGCAGCCGCTCGAGATCGGCGGCAAGCGCAGCGCGCGCATCGAGGCCGGGGAGCGCAACCTGGCAGCGGCCGAGGCCCGCGCACGGCAGGTGCGGGTGGCGTTTGCCGCCCGGCTGGCGCTGGCGTATGCGGAAGTCGAAGCCGCCCAGTCGCGACAGACGGTTGCGGGTGAGGAGGTGGCCCGTGCCGAAGACGATTTGAAAGCCGCGACGGCGCTGGTGCGCGCCGGACGCGAAGCCGATCTGCGCCAGGCCCAGGCCCGCGCGAGCGTGGCCGCCGCCCGGGCGGCGCTGCAGGCTGCGGCGGCGGATGTGACACAAGGCTTGCAGCAGCTGTCGGCCCTCACGGGGACGCCCGATGCCTATACCGGCCTCGGTGGCTCGGTGTTCTCGCTGGGCGATGCCGACGCGCCGGACGCTGTCCTGGCGGCGGACAACCCGGCCGTCCAGACGGCACGTGCAGAGCGGGACGCGCTGGAGGCCGACGTCAAGGTGGAGCAGCGCCGGTGGATACCGGAGATCGGGGTCAGTGCCGGCCTGCGGCGCTACGGCTGGACGTCGACCAGCGGTTACGTGGTCGGCGTCTCGGCCACGCTCCCCTTGCTGGACCGCAATCGCAATGGCATCACGGCGGCACAGCAACGCCAGGAGGCCGCGCAGGCCCGGCTCAACGCGGCGGAACGCGAGGCCATGGCGTCACGCCGTTCAGCCGAGGCACAGCTGGTGGCCGCCGGGCAGCGGTTGACCGCTGCAGGAGAGGGCGAAAGCGCCGCGGCGGAAGCCTATCGGTTGGGCCGCATCGGCTACGAGGCAGGGCGCACCCCGCTGATCGAGCTGCTCGCCATCCGCCGCACGCTCGCCGATGCACGGCTGCTGACCATCGACGCGCGTCTGGCGCGCATCCGCGCGCTCGCCGCGCTGGCACAGGCGGATGGCCGCCTGGCATTCGGGGAATGACTGACATGACAGAACAACGCCGCCTGCCCGCCTGGCCGGTGATCGCAGGCGTGGCCGGTGTGGCTGCTGCAGTGGGTTTCATGGCCGCACGCGGTCTTGCTCCGTCAGCGCCTTTGGCCGAGGTGCCGGTGGCCGCTGCCGACGCTGCCTCTGCTCCAGCGAAGCCAAACGAGATGAAGATTCCCGAGGCTTACATTACATCGGCCCAGATTGCCGTCGAGGCCGTTGGCCAACGCAGCGTCAGCAGCGAGATCCTGGCGCCCGCGAGTGTTGCCGCCGCCCCTGGCAGCGAGGCCGTGATCGTGGCACGTGCCACCGGCACCTTCCAGGGACAGCGCAAGAGCCTCGGGGACGCCGTGCAAGCCGGGGAAGTGCTGGCGCGGGTCGACAGCCTGGAGGCGGCCACCATGGCCTCGGACCGCCGGGTGGCCCAGGCGCGGGCCGAGCAGGCCCGTCGCACTTTCGACCGCGAGGAATCTCTCTTCCGTCAGGGGGTCACGCCGCGCCAGGACATGGAGGCCGCACAGGCCGCACTCGATGTCGCACAGGCGGAGGCACGGCGTGCGGCCACCGTGGCGAGCGCGGCGCGGCTGAGCGATGACGGCCGCAGCGTTGCGGTGGTCAGTCCGATCGCGGGCCGGCTCACGCGCGTGGCGACTCGCCTCGGGGCTTATGTGGGGCCCGATACCGAACTGTTCCGTGTGGTGGCTGGAGGCGCGGTGCAGGTTGAAGCCGCCGTGACCGCGGCGGAAGCCGCACGCCTCACCTCCGGCGACGAGGCCACCATCGTGCTGGCCTCGGGCGCGACAGTGCCCGCCACCGTGCGGGCCATCACCCCCGCGGTGGACGGCAGTTCGCGCGCCGCCACGGTGGTGCTGGTGCCAAAAGCGCCGGCCGCCGGGCTGTTGGTTGGCGAGGGTGTGCAAGTGCGCCTGCACGGACGAGGGGCTGCAGGCAGTGGCCTGGCCGTGCCCGAGGACGCTGTGCAGAACATCGAGGGCCGCGATGTGGTGTTTCTGCGCACGCCGGAAGGGTTCCAGGCGCTGCCCGTGCTGGTGGGACAGCGCAGCGGCGGATTAGCGCAGATCATCTCCGGCGTGCAGGCCGGCCAGCAGGTGGCCACGCGCAATGCGTTCCTGTTGAAGGCGGAGTCGCAGAAGGCGAGCGGGGACGATTGATGATCAATGGCATCCTCCATGGCGCGGTGCGGCTGCGCTGGCTGGTCCTGTTCCTCACCTGTGTGATCGCGGCCTACGGTGCGTGGGAACTGAAGCTGCTGCCTATCGATGTCACGCCAGACATCACCAACAAGCAGGTCCAGATCAACACGGTCGTGCCGACGCTCAACCCGGTCGAGGTCGAAAAGCGCGTCACCTATCCCATCGAGACGGCGCTGGCCGGGCTCAAGGGCGTCGAGCGCACGCGCTCGATGTCTCGCAACGGGTTCAGCCAGGTCACCGTGATCTTCGATGAGTCGGCGAACCTGTACTTCATGCGTCAGCAGGTCACCGAGCGGCTGGCCCAGGCCCGCCCGAGCCTGCCGCCGGGGGCCGAGCCGCAGATGGGGCCGGTGTCCACCGGCCTGGGCGAGGTGTTCCACTACAGCGTCGAGTACCAGCACCCCGATGGCAAAGGGGCTCCGGTACAGGAAGGGCAGCCGGGCTGGCAGCCCGACGGCAGCTTCATCACCGACCGTGGAGAGCGGCTGGGCGACAACATTGCCCGCCTGGCCTACCTGCGCACGGTGCAGGACTGGATCGTGCGGCCGCAGCTGCGCACCACGCCCGGCGTGGCCGACGTCGATTCGCTCGGTGGCTACGTCAAGGAGTTCGTCGTCGAACCGGACACGGCCAAGCTGGCGGCATTCGGCATTTCCTACGCGGAGTTGGCGCAGGCGCTCGAAGACACCAACCTGTCGGTCGGGGCCAACTACATCCGCCGGTCCGGCGAGTCCTACCTGGTGCGCGCGGACGCGCGCATCCGCACCCAGGACGAGATCCTGCGCGCCGTGGTGGCGCAGCGCCAGGGGGTGCCGGTCACCGTGGGGCAGGTGGCACGTGTCAACGTGGGGGGCGAGCTGCGCACCGGCGCAGCCAGCCGCGATGGCAACGAAACCGTGGTGGGCAGTGCCCTGATGCTGGTGGGCGCGAACAGCCGCACGGTGGCACAGGCCGTCGGCGAGAAGCTGCAGAACATCGCCAAGACCCTGCCGCCTGGCGTGGTGATCGTGCCCACGCTGGACCGCTCGCAACTGGTGGTGGCCACGATCAAGACCGTGGCCAAGAACCTCGCCGAAGGGGCCTTGCTGGTGGTCGTGATCCTGTTCGCGCTGCTGGGCAACTGGCGCGCGGCGCTGATCGCGGCCCTGGTGATCCCGCTGTCGCTGCTCATCAGCGCCATCGGCATGAACTCGCTGAACATCTCCGGCAATCTGATGAGCCTGGGTGCGCTGGACTTCGGGCTGATCATCGACGGCGCGGTCATCATCGTGGAGAACGCGCTGCGCCGCCTCGCGCACCGGCAGAAGCTGGAGGGCCGGTTGCTCACGCTGGAGGAGCGGCTGGAGGAAGTGGTGGCGTCGTCCCGGGAGATGCTGAAACCGTCGGTCTACGGCCAACTGGTGATCTTCCTGGTGTTCCTGCCCTGCCTGAGCTTCCAGGGCGTGGAAGGCAAGATGTTCTCGCCGATGGTCATCACGCTGATGCTGGCGCTGGCGTCCGCCTTCGTGCTGTCGTTGACGTTCGTGCCGGCGATGGTGGCGGTGCTGTTGCGCCGTGAGGTGAAGGAAGAGGAGGTGCGCGCCATCGTGGCCACGAAGCAGCGCTACCGCCCCTGGTTGACCCGTGCGGTGGCGCGGCCAGCGCCGTTCCTGGCCGCCGGTGCCGGCGTGCTCATGGCTGCCGGCCTGGCGTTCACGACGGTCGGCCGCGAGTTCATGCCGACGCTCGACGAGCTGAACCTCAACCTGTCGTCAGTGCGCATTCCTTCGACCTCGATCGACCAGTCGGTGGCCATCGACCTGCCGTTGGAGCGCGCCGTGCTGACGCTGCCGGAAGTGGCGACCGTCTACTCGAAGGCGGGGACTGCCAGCCTGGCCGCCGACCCTATGCCGCCCAACGCGTCGGACAACTACATCATCCTGAAGCCCAAGGACCAGTGGCCCGAGGGCGTGACCACCAAGGAACAGGTCATCGAACGCATCCGGGAGAAGACCGCCGGCCTGATCGGCAACAACTTCGACGTCACGCAGCCCATCGAGATGCGCTTCAACGAGCTGATCGGCGGGGTGCGCAGCGACGTGGCCGTGAAGATCTACGGCGAGGACCTGGAGGAGCTGGCGGCGACCGCGCAGCGCATCGCTGGCGTGCTGCGCAAGACGCCGGGCGCCGCCGACGTGCGGGTGGCGCAGACCGGCGGGTTCCCGACCTTCGACATCGTCTTCGACCGCGCCGCCATCGCCCGCTATGGCCTGACAGTGCGCGAGGTGGCCGACACCGTGTCGATGGCGCTCGCCGGCTCACCGGCGGGCCAGGTGTTCGACGGGGATCGCCGCTTCGACATCGTGGTGAGGTTGCCTGGAGAGCAGCGCAACGACCTGGACCTGCTGGGCGCCCTGCCGGTGATGCTGCCGGGTGAGGGTCAGCAGGGAGCCAACCGTAGCTCCGTGCCGCTGCGGCAGCTGGTCCAGTTCCGCTTCACGCAGGGGTTGAACGAGGTCAGCCGCGACAACGGCAAGCGGCGCATCTACGTGGAGGCGAACGTCCAGGGCCGCGACCTGGGGGGCTTCGTGGACGAAGCGGCCGGGCGCATCGCCGCGGACGTGAAACTGCCGCCGGGCTCGTGGATCGAGTGGGGCGGGCAGTTCCAGAACCTTCAGGCCGCGACCCAGCGGCTCGCCATCATCGTGCCGGCCTGCCTGATCCTGATCGCCGCTGCGCTGTACCTGGCCATCGGCAACCTGGCGCTGACGGCCACGGTGCTCACGGCGATTCCGCTGGCGCTGGCGGGCGGGGTGTTCGCGCTGGCGCTGCGCGGCATTCCGTTCTCGATCTCCGCTGCGGTGGGATTCATCGCCGTCTCGGGGGTGGCCGTGCTCAACGGGCTGGTGCTGATCTCGGCGATCCGCAAGCACCTGGATGAAGGCATGGCGCCCGACGCGGCGGTCATCGAGGGGGCGATGGAGCGTCTGCGTCCCGTGCTGATGACGGCCCTCGTCGCGTCGCTGGGCTTTGTCCCGATGGCGCTGGGCACCGGCACGGGCGCGGAGGTGCAGCGGCCCCTCGCCACCGTCGTGATCGGCGGCCTGATCACCGCGACGGCGCTGACGCTGTTCGTCCTGCCGGCGATCTGCGGCTGGGTGCTGCGGCGGTCTGCAAAGCCGCCCGTGCCGGCCCTCGCCGGCTGAGGAAGCCCGCCGCTGCGCTCCTCGGCGCAGTGGCGGGCGGGTGCCGGCCGGACTACGTGGCGTGCACGAGCGGATAGAGCAGGAGACCCGCCACCGCCGCGAGCGCGACGACCAATGGCTCGGGCAGCTTCTTGAAGCGCCACAGCGCGGCAGCCGTGAGGATCGCCAGCAGCGCCGTCGGGACATCGGTGATGGAGCGTTGTCCGATGACGATCACCGCGCCGGTGATCGCCCCGATGGCCGCCGCCGTCACGCCGTCGACGAAGGCGACGATGCCGGGACGCTTGCCGTGCTTCTTGAAGTACGGCGCCGGCAGGACGGTGAAGAGGTAGCAGGGGATGAAGGTCCCCGCTGCGGCGACGATCGCCCCCCAGAAGCCCGCCACCAGGTACCCGATGAAGCCGGTGGTGATCACGACCGGTCCCGGAGTGATCATGGCCACCGCGACGGCATCGACGAACTGGCGGTCGTTCAGCCACTGGTATTCCTGTACGACCCCGCTGTAGAGGAACGGCACGATCGCCAGGCCGCTGCCGAAGACGAAGCTCCCCGCATACGCGAAGTAGGCACCGATCTGGCCGAGCTTGTGCCAGTCCAGCGCGTCGAGCGTGAAAAACGCTGCCAGCGGTGCGGCGATGCCGTTCACGCTGCCGCGGGACCACTTCGGCGGCGCACGCAGCAGCCAGACGAGCGCGCCCGCGCCAAGGAAGAGCCAAATGACCTCGGACTTGGTGACCACCGTCACCGCGGCGCTGACCAGGAAGATGGCCCAGAGCAGCCGGTCCTTGCCGATGTTCTTGGTCGTGAGCTTGTAGGCGCTCATCGCGATGATCCCGATGACCGAAGCGCCCACCCCGTAGAAGACCGCCTGCATCCAGCTGATGCCGCCGTAGGCCACGTAGATCGCGCCGATCGCCATCACCATCAGGAACGAGGGCAGGACGAAGGCGATCCCGACCAGCGTGGCGCCCAGGATGCGGTAGTGCACGTAGCCGAGGTAGATCGACAGCTGAGCGGCCAGCGGGCCGGGCATCAGCTGTGCCAGCGCCATGCCCTCCTTGTATTCGGCCTCCGTGATCCACTGCCGGCGCTCCACCAGGTCCCGGTACATGAAGCCGACGAGGGCGACGGGGCCGCCGAAGCCCCAGGTACCGAGGCCCAGCATGTAGCCGACGAGCTGCCAGAGGGTGTAGCGCGGTGTCGGAGGGGTGTCGGCGATGGCGTTCACGGGGGAGTCTCGGTTTTCTGAAAGGAAATGAGCAGGCCCTCGAAGACGCCCGCGCTGACCTGCAGCAGTTGGTCGTCGTCGGTGATGGCGTCGCGCATGCCTGCCAAAACGCGCTCGACGCCGGCAGCTTCCGCGGGTTGCACGCCGCCCACGTCGAGGCCGTGCACGAGCAGCCCGATGCGCAGCAATGCAGGCGTCTCCAGCTCAAAGCTGGCCAGCAGGGTCTCGAAGGTCACCCGAGCGCCGACATGCGTGAAGGTCGCGCCATCGAAGTCGAAGCCCAGCGCGTCGTCCGGGCAGTCGGCGGGTGATGCCAGCCAGAGGAAGCGCGCATGCGAGTCGATGAAACGACGGATCAACCAGGCACTGGCGAGTCGGTCCACCCACGGACGGGCCCGCGTGGCCCACAGGCGCCCCGAGTAGTGGGCCCGATCGAGCCGGGTGATCGAGCGCTGCGCGGGACGCGGCTCGCCCGGCGACAGCCACTGGGCGGCGTCGCGCTCCAGCTCGTCGAGGGCCTGTACGGCCTGCCGCTGAGCCTCGCCGGGAAAAAAGTCCAACGCGACGATCTGGTCGAATGCCTTGCGCAGCTTGCGCCCCTGCTTCATGGCGTCGGCTGCTCGATCGGGGCTCAGTTGCCGGCGGGCCTCGGTGATGTCGTGGAGGAGGGCGCCAAACTCGGTGCCGCGGTCGAACAGCGCCCGGAATTCCTCACCGTCGGTTTCGGTCGGCAGCACGTGTGCGGTCCCGCCGTTTTGGCGCAGGTCCGCGGCGATGCTGGAGAAGATCTCCTCGTGCTGGGGGAGTTGCGGCAGCACGTAGACGCCGTCACGCAAGACGGCCGCGCCACACGCCTTGAACGCTCGCCAGACCCGCATGCGGGTGGCGGCGCTCTCGGTCGGCAGGGAGAGGATGAGTAGCAAGTATTTCAAGGCGTAGTAATCATAACGCCTTGTCGTGAATGCCAGGTCTCTTCGTGCCTCTGAACGCAGCGCGTCGTCAGCACGATCTGGACTTCGCTTTCCTACTCCGATTCCCCACTACAATCGCCACCGATCTGCGCTCGATGTCTTTGATTTCATTCAGGTTTTAGTCGTCGGTGTAGGTGCTCCAAAGAGTGGTGTGGTTTCCCATCACCCGCTCCACATCCTTCCTGCTGATTCCTGCTGAAGGATGCCGCCGCTACACCGCGCAGAGCCAGCCGTCGTGCACCTCGACCAACCGTTGCGGCCCATACGACCGCGCGGCGGCTGAGAGCCGTTCGCCCAATTCGCCGAGGTCCCGGTCGCAGAACCCCGCGTCGTCGGCATTCCGGCTCCACCAGAAGTCGTGGCCGGCCTGGGTCTCGGACAGGCCGGCGGTGCACAGCGTGTTCCAGTGGCGGGCGATGAAGTCCTCCCACTCGGTCTGTATCCGGTCGAGCGAGGGCCCCTCGATGTGGCCGACGGTGTAGTGGGCGTCGAGAAACTGGCCCGAGGCGCCCACCGTGGACCAGAGGGCGGCCTGCACATAGGCGCGAACGAAGGCGATTCTGTTCATACGTTCTGCTGCTGCCCCTGCCGAATCGGTGCCGGCCTCGGCGTCTTTTGTAGGACGACACGCCGAGTGGAGCGTTGGGCCGGGGTGGGGTAGCATCAAGCCTTACCCGTGGTCGGGGAATCTCTTCGCCGACCCTCTCGTTCCCGCTGCCGCCCGGCAGCTGATTTCCGAATGGCGCCCCGGCGCTTCGCGGCATGCCTTCTTCTTCGTCTGCCGGCATTCCAGTCCTGATCCTCGGTGACGAGCAGGCCGGCCAGGTGTTCGGCCGCGGTTTCCACGTCCAGCATTGCGCCTCGCCCGAGGGGCTGAGCGAAGCCCTGGCCGCCGGGGCCTTCGAAGCGGTGCTGTGGGTGCACAAGGAAGAACACGGCCTGCAGCGCGTGGCCGCGTGGCCGCAGCTGGCGCAGGTGGCGGCCGAACTGGCCGTGGTGGTGGTGGCGCAGCAGCCGTCGCTGAAGGATTCGTTGCGGCTGGTGCAGCTGGGTGTCGAAGACGTGCTGCCGTTGCCCGCGTCCGCCTCGGGCTGGACCGGTATCGCCCGGGCGGTGGCCTTGAGTGTGGCGCGCAAGCGGCTGGGCGAGCTGCGCCGCAAGGGCGGTTCCATCGACCTCGGCACCGGCCTGCCGAGCCGGCAGGTCTGGCTCGATCACCTGCACCAGCTGTGCGCGCTGCGCGAGCGCGAACCGGCGCCGATGGCCGTGGTGGTGGTCAGCCTGGAAGGCGGCCAGACGGTCGAAGCACGGCAGGGTGCGCAGGCGCGTGCACTGCTGCAGCGCAAGCTCGCGGTGCGGCTGCGCGCCGCGTTGCGGGCCAGCGATGTGGTGGGCACGGTCTCGGTGGACACCTACGCGGTGCTGCTGTCGTGGATGGAGTCGCCCACCGATGCGACCCTGGTGGCCGCCAAGCTGGTGCGCACGCTGGAGCAGCCGATCCGCATCGGCACCGAGCGTTCCGCCGTGGCCGTGCGCACCGGCATCTCGCGCTACGGCGATGATGGCGTGGACGGCGCTGCGTTGCTGCGCACCGCGCTGCAGCGCGCGGGGGCGAACGAGCCCTCGGCGCAGTCGCGCCAGCGCGGGGGCATGGCCACCTGGGTCGAAGGCGCCCGCACCGAGGCCGCGAACGACCCCGAGCCTGCGCGCTTCGACGCGCCGGAGACCGCCTTCGACGGCCAGGACGCCGAATCGATGCTGATGGATCTGCGCGAACTGCCCGATCCGCAGCGACCCGACTGACGGGCAGCGTGCCCGTGGCGGCTAACATTGCCGCTTTGCCCGAACATGCCCGCACCCTGCGGGCCCCAGCCCTACGCCCGAGGCCCAATGAAAGCCGCCGAGATCCGCCAAACGTTCCTGAAGTTCTTCGAGTCGAAGGGCCACACCATCGTCGCCTCGAGCCCGGTGGTGCCCGGTGACGACCCGACGCTGCTGTTCACCAACGCCGGGATGAACCAGTTCAAGGACGTCTTCCTCGGCTTCGACAAGCGCCCGTACACCCGGGCCACCACGGCGCAGAAGTGCATCCGCGCCGGCGGCAAGCACAACGACCTCGACAACGTGGGCTACACCGCGCGCCACCACACGTTCTTCGAGATGCTGGGCAACTTCTCGTTCGGCGACTACTTCAAGCACGACGCCATCACCTACGCCTGGGAACTGCTCACGAAGCACTTCAAGCTGCCGGAAGAGAAGCTGTGGGTTACCGTCTACGCCGAGGACGACGAGGCCTACGACATCTGGCACAAGACCGTCGGCGTGCCGGCCGAGCGCATCATCCGCATCGGTGACAACAAGGGCGCCCGCTACGCCAGCGACAACTTCTGGATGATGGGCGACACCGGCCCCTGCGGCCCGTGCACCGAGATCTTCTACGACCACGGCGAGGGCATCCCCGGCGGCCCGCCGGGCAGCCCCGATGAAGACGGCGATCGCTACATCGAGATCTGGAACAACGTCTTCATGCAGTTCAACCGCACCGAAGACGGTGTGATGCACCCGCTGCCCAAACCCAGCGTCGACACCGGCATGGGCCTGGAGCGCGTGACCGCGGTGCTGCAGCACGTGCACAGCAACTACGAGATCGACCTGTTCGTCGCGCTGCTGGCCGCTGCCAAGGCCGCCGTGGAAGGCGCCGGCGGCGCCGACGTCGACGCCGCGTCGCCGAGCCTGAAGGTCATCGCCGACCACATCCGCGCCTGCTCGTTCACCATCGTCGACGGCGTGATCCCGGGCAACGAAGGCCGCGGCTACGTGCTGCGCCGCATCGCCCGCCGCGGCATCCGCCACGGCTACAAGCTGGGCGCGCGCACGCCGTTCTTCCACAAGATCGTCGCCGAGCTGGTGAACCAGATGGGCGATGCGTACCCCGAGCTGCGCCAGGCCCAGGCCCGCGTCACCGAGGTGCTGAAGCAGGAAGAAGAGCGCTTCTTCCAGACCATCGAACGCGGCATGGAAATCCTGGAAGCCGCGCTGGCGACGGGAACGAAGCAGATCGACGGCGAGACCGCCTTCAAGCTGCACGACACCTACGGCTTCCCCGTCGACCTGACGGCCGACGTCTGCCGCGAGCGTGACGTGACGGTCGACCAGGCCGGCTTCGATGCCGCGATGGCGCGCCAGCGCGAGCAGGCCCGCGCAGCCGGCAAGTTCAAGATGGCGGCCGGCCTCGAGTACACCGGCGCGCCCACCACCTTCCACGGCTACGAGCACCTGACGAAGGAGACCGCGACGGTCACCGCGGTGTACGTGGACGGCACGAAGGTCGAGCAGGCCAGTGCCGGTGACGACGCGGTGATCGTGCTCGACCACACGCCGTTCTACGCCGAGAGCGGCGGCCAGGTCGGCGACCGCGGCGAGCTGCGCAACGGCAGCAGCCGCGTCCTGGTGGAAGACACGCTGAAGATCCAGGCCGACGTGTTCGGCCACCACGGCCGGGTCGTCGAGGGCAGCGTCAAGGTCGGCGACGTGTTCGTCGCCAAGGTCGATGCCGAGGCCCGCGCCCGCACCGTGCGCAACCACAGCGCCACCCACCTGATGCACAAGGCGCTGCGCGAGGTGCTGGGCACGCACGTGCAGCAGAAGGGCTCGCTGGTCACGGCCGAGCGCACCCGCTTCGACTTCGCGCACACCGCACCGCTGACCGACGAGGAGATCCGCCGCGTCGAGGCCATCGTCAACGCCGAGATCCTCGCCAACGAGGCCTCGAAGGCCGAACTGATGGGCATCGAGGACGCGCAGAAGACCGGCGCGATGATGCTGTTCGGCGAGAAGTACGGCGACACGGTGCGCGTGCTGACCATCGGCAGCACCCGCGAGCTGTGCGGCGGCACCCACGTGCAGCGCACCGGCGACATCGGCCTGTTCAAGGTGGTCGCCGAGTCGGGTGTCGCGGCCGGCATCCGCCGCATCGAGGCGGTCACCGGCGACAACGCGCTGGCCTACCTGCAGGGCCTGGAAGCCACCGTCAGCCACGTGGCCGGCACTTTGAAGGCCGCGCCGGCCGAGGTGGAAGGCCGCATCGCGTCGGTGCTCGACCAGGTGCGCGCGCTCGAGAAGGAAGTGGCCGCGCTGAAGGGCAAGCTGGCCTCGGCGCAGGGCGACGAACTGCTGCAGCAGACCGTGGACGTGAAGGGTCTGAAAGTGCTGGCCGCCACGCTCGAAGGCGCCGACGCGAAGGCGCTGCGCGAGACGATGGACAAGCTGAAGGACAAGCTGAAGACCGCCGCGATCGTGCTGGCCGCGGTGGACGGCGGCAAGGTGCAGCTGGCCGCCGGTGTCACCGCCGACGCTACGGCCAAGGTCAAGGCCGGCGAGCTGGTGAACTTCGTCGCCCAGCAGGTGGGCGGCAAGGGCGGCGGCAAGCCCGACCTGGCGATGGCCGGCGGCACCGACCCGAGCAAGCTCGGTGCGGCGCTGGCCAGCGTGCAGGGCTGGGTGGCCGAGCGGGCCTGATTGCTGTGGGAGCGGCTTCAGCCGCGATGGGCTCGTGGCAGGCGACGAATCGCGGCTGAAGCCGCTCCCACAAGAGCCCCATCAAACCTCCCACAGAAAGCCGGCTCTCTACCGGCCGCGACGCGCGGCAGCCACTTCTAGAAAATCCTTCAGGATCGGCCGGCCGTCCAGCTGTCGCTCGTGCGAATGCCCGGCGGCCATGAACTCTGGGTGCCACTGCATCCCGAACACATAGCTGGGCCCGCGCCAGCGGATCGCCTCGACGATGCCGTCGGGAATCGCGCGCGCCTCGACCGCCAGGTCGTGCCCCACCGATTTCACCGCCTGGTGGTGGATCGAGTTGATCATCGGCTCCTGCACCTGCGGGAAGAGCGAGGCGAGCTTGGTGCCCGGCACCAGGTGCACCGGGTGGAAGCTGTCGGCGTAGAGCTGCGGGTCCATGTGCACCGAGGCGGCGGGGCGCTGCGTCGGGATGTCCTGGTACAGCGAGCCGCCCAGCGCCACGTTGATGAGCTGGCAGCCGCGGCAGATGCCGATCACCGGCTTGCCGGCACCCATGAAGGCGCGGAACAGCTCGATCTCGTAGCGGTCGCGCACCCGGTCGCCGGCCCAGGCGGGGTTCAGCGGTTTTTCGCCGTAGCTCTCGGGGGCGATGTCGGCGCCGCCCTGCAGCACCAGGCCGTCGAGCGCGGCGGCGTAGTTGGTCAGCCGCATGTCGCTGCGCTGGATCAGCCCCTCGGCCTCGACCGGCGGGATCATCACCGGCAGCGCGTTGCCCGACAGCACCCAGTGGGCCACCGACTGTTCCAGGTAGTGCAGCGTCTTCGTGAAGATGCCGCCGATGTCGGCCACCGGGCTTCCCGGGTGGTAGATGCGGGCCGAGATGCCGATGAGCAGCGGGGCGGAGGGACTGGGCATGGGAGCCATCGATTTTGGCAAAGCGGTCGATGCACTGCTCAACACCCCGCTTGTCCCTGCGGTTGACCGTGGGATGCCTGAGACAATCGCGCGATGGTTGAATGGCTCACGGTTGCGCTGCTGGTCCTGGTGGTGGTCCTCCTGTTGTGGCTGGTGCTGCGCCGGCCGGACGATGGCGCGGTGCGCGAGCTGGTGCGCGAACTCGGCCGCGACTGGCGCGGCGAACTGCAGGACAGCGCCCGCCACACCCGCCAGGAACTCGGCCAGACCTTCGCCACCTTCCAGCAGACGCTGCTGACCCAGCAGGGCGACACGGCGCGCACGCAGAACGAGCAGATCGACACCTTCCGCACGCAGCTCGCCGCGCTGCAGCAGCACGTGGCCGATGCGCTGCACGGCGCCACGGTCGGCCTGGCGCAACAGGCGCAGCAGGCCCGCGATGCGCAGGACGCCGCGTTCAGGCGGCTCTCCGACGGCATCGAGACGCGGTTGCAGTCGCTGCAGGCGGGCAACGAGCAGAAGCTCGAGCAGATGCGCGCCACCGTCGACGAGAAGCTGCACGCCACGCTGGAACAGCGCCTGGGCGAAAGCTTCAAGCAGGTGGCCGAGCGGCTGGAGCAGGTGCACCGCGGCCTGGGCGAGATGCAGACGCTCGCGCAGGGGGTGGGCGATCTCAAGCGCGTGCTGACGAACGTGAAGAGCCGCGGCGTCTTCGGCGAGGTGCAGCTGGCGGGCCTGCTGGAGCAGGTGTTCACCGCCGAGCAGTACGCCGCCAACGTCGCCACGGTGCCGGGCAGCAACGAGCGCGTCGAGTTCGCGATCCGCCTGCCGGGCCGCGGGCACGAGGCGCGCGACAGCATCTGGCTGCCCCTGGACGCCAAGTTTCCCCGCGAGGACTACGAGCGCCTGCTCGACGCCCACGACCGCGCCGACCGCGAGGGTGTCGACACCGCATCGCGCGCGCTGGAGCAGCGCATCCGCGACGAGGCCCGCACCATCGCGGCCAAGTACCTCGCACCGCCGCACACCACCGACTTCGCGATCCTGTTCCTGCCCACCGAAGGCCTCTATGCCGAGCTGCTGCGCCGCCCGGGCCTGGGCGAGGCGCTGCAGCGCCAGCACCGCGTGATGCTGGCCGGCCCGACCACGCTGCTGGCGCTGCTCAACAGCCTGCAGATGGGCTTCCGCACGCTGGCGCTCGAGCAGCGCAGCGCCGAGGTCTGGAAGGTGCTCGGCGCCGTCAAGACCGAGTTCGCCAAGTTCGGCGACGTGCTCGACAAGACCAAGAAGAAGCTGCAGGAGGCGCAGAACACCATCGAGGCGGCCGAGGTGCGCACCCGCGCGATGTCGCGCCAGCTGAAGGGCGTGGAGGCGCTGCCGGAAGCCGAGGCCACTGCGCTTCTGGATCCCGAGGCCGTCCAGCAGGCGCTGCCGGGCGCGCCGGGATGAGCGCGGGAACCGGGGACGCAGGCTGGCGCGCCCACCGCGCCCTGGCAGGCGTGATCGCTGGCCAGGTGTGCCTGCACAGCGCGATGGCCGGCCTGCGCATGAGCGCGCCGCTGATGCTGCTGCAGACCGGCGGCCTGTTCGGCCTCACCGGGCCGATGACCGCCGGCGCGATGGTGGCGCTGTTCGCGTTCGCGCCCATCTTCACCGCGATGCACATCGGCCGCTGGATCGACCGGCGCGGCTTCCACAAGCCGATGCGACTGGCCGTGGCGATGGGCGTGGGTGGCGGGCTGGCCGCGGTGCCGGCGGCGCTGCCGGGGCTGGTGGCCGAGTGGCTGTCGCCGCTGTGGGCCGACACGCTGCGCGCGCTGCTGCTGGTGGCTGCCGCGGTGCTGCTGGGCACCGCGGCGAACCTCACGCACATCGGCGCGCAGCGCACCGTGGGCCGGCTGGCCGCCAGCGCGGCGGAGGATGCCACCGGCCGCGCCGCCGAACTGAAACGCATGTTCAGCTGGCTGGGCCTCGCGCCGTCGATCAGCAACATGGTGGGCCCGATGGTGGCGGGCATCTGCATCGACCAGTTCGGCTACGCGGTCACGTTCGCCGTGCTGACGACGATGCCGCTGCTCACCCGCGGCTTCATGCGCTGGGTGCCGCGCGGCACGCACACGTCGGCCGGCGCCAGTGCGCGGGCGCGCCAGGCGCAGCAGGGCGTGCTGGCCAGCGCGCGCGAGCTGCTGGCGCTTCCCGGGATGCGGCGGCTGCTGCTGATCAACTGGTTTTTCTCGAGCGGTTGGGACCTCTTCGCGTTCCTGGTGCCGCTGCACGGCCATGCGCTGGGGCTGTCGGCCACGTCGATCGGCTCGGTGCTGGGCACCTTCGCGTTCACGGTGGCGATGGTGCGCGTGGCCTTGCCCTACCTGATCGGCCGGCGCACCGAGGCGCAGGTGATCGCGTTCTGCTACTTCGTCGTCGCGGCGATGTTCGGGCTGTACTCGTTCACCACGACGGTCTGGCAGATGCTGGTGCTGGTGGTGCCGCTGGGCATGGCGCTCGGCGCCGTGCAGCCGATGGTGATGACCACGCTGCACCACATCACGCCCGAGGAACGCCAGGGCGAGGCGATCGGGCTGCGCTCGATGTGCATCAACTTCTCCAGCGCGGTGTTGCCGTTCGGCTACGGCGCGCTGGGCGCGGCGCTGGGGGCCGCGACGTTGTTCCGCGCGATGGCGGTGCTGCTGCTGCTCGGCGCGCGGATGGCCCGGGGCATGCCCACGGCCAGGAGCGGGCCGGCGGAGCCGGCCTAAGATCGGCCTCAACCTACAGGAGACGACTGCCATGCCCGGTCTGCTGCCCGATGTCGATCCCGACGGCCTGCTCGAATACTCGGTGGTCTACACCGACCACGCGCTGAACCACATGTCCAAGCGCTTCCAGCAGGTGATGAACGACCTGTCCGGCGTGCTGAAGCAGGCCTATGGCGCGCATGCCGTGGCCATCGTGCCGGGCAGCGGCAGCTTCGGCATGGAGGCGGTGGCGCGCCAGTTCGCACAGGGCCAGCGCTGCCTGGTGCTGCGCAACGGCTGGTTCAGCTTCCGCTGGAGCCAGATCCTCGAGATGGCCTCGCTGCCGGCATCGGTCACGGTGCTGAAGGCGCGGCCGCATGGCGAGGGCGTGCAGGCCGCCTGGGCGCCGGCGCCGCTCGACGAGGTGCTGGCGACGATCGCCCGCGAGCGCCCGCAGGTGGTGTTCGCGCCGCACGTCGAGACCGCCTCCGGCATCCTGCTGCCCGACGCCTATGTCAAGGCCGTGGGCGAGGCGGTGCGCGCGGTCGGCGGCCTGTTCGTGCTCGACTGCATCGCCTCCGGCGCGCTGTGGGTGGACATGCGGGCCCACGCGGTGGACGTGCTGATCAGCGCGCCGCAGAAGGGCTGGAGCGGCTCGCCCTGCGCGGCATTCGTGCTGCTCGGCGAACGCGCCGTGCAGCGGCTGGACGAGACCACCAGCAACAGCTTCACCGCCGACCTGAAGAAGTGGCGCCAGATCATGGCCGCCTACGAGACCGGCGGCCACGCCTACCACGCGACGATGCCCACCGACGCGTTGCAGCGCTGCCGCGACATGGCGCTGCGCACCCGCGACGCCGGCTTCGAGACCCTGCGCACCGCGCAGCGTTCGCTGGGCGAGCAGGTGAGGGCGCTGCTGCGGGCGAAGGGCTTCCCGAGCGTCGCCGCCGCGGGTTTCGAATCGCCCACCGTCGTGGTCAGCCACACCACCGAGACCGACATCCACAACGGCCAGCGGTTCCTGGCGCTGGGCCTGCAGACCGCCGCCGGCGTGCCGTTGCAGTGCGACGAGCCGGCGGGCTTCCGCACCTTCCGGCTGGGGCTGTTCGGGCTGGAAAAGCTCGCGCACGTCGAGCGCTCGGTGAAGACGCTGGAAACCGCGCTCGAGAAGCTCTGACTCCATCCTTGTAGGAGCGGCTTCAGCCGCGATGGGCTGGTGGCCTGGCGCGAATCGCGGCTGAAGCCGCTCCTACAGAGGAACAACAGAAGACCGGGCGCCCGCCTTGTCGACCCACCGCACGTCGACGCCCCACTGCCGCGCCAGCGCCGGAATGCCCGCCGGCCCGGCCACGAACATCACCTTCGTCAGCGCATCCGCCAGCACCGCCCGCTCGGCCACCACGCTGACGCTGCTCAGCGCCGGCGGTGAATCGCCGGTGGCCGGGTCGAACAGCTGGTGGTGCCGGCGGTCGGCAGTGAAGGCGCCGCGCAGGTCCGACGACGTGGCGATGCAGCGGCCCTGCAGCGCCACCGCGTCGAGCAGTTGCCCGGGCGTATGCGGGTCCTCGATGCCGACCTGCCACGGCTGCGCGCGGCGGTTGGTGCCCAGCGCGGCGAACTCGCCGGCATCGACCAGCGCATGCGCCACGCCGTGGGCGCGCAGCGTGTCGCGTGCCACGTCGGCCGCGTAGCCCTGCGCGATGCCGTTCAGCGTGATCGCCATGCCCGGCCGGTCGAACGACACGGCCCGTTCGTCGACCCGCAGGTGCTGCCAGCCGACCCTGGCGCGGGCCGCCTGCACGGCCTGCGGCGACGGCAGCCAGCCGGCCACGCGCGCTTGTTCGTAGAGCTGCCACAGCGGTTGCACCGTGACGTCGAACGCGCCGTGCGACGCGGCCGACACCTGCTGCGCCACGCCCAGCACCGCCCTCAGGTGCGCCGAGGGCCGCGCCAGCCGGCCCTCGCGGTTGAGCCGGCTCACCTCGCTGTCCGGCTGGAACAGGTTCATCGCTGTTTCGACCTCGCGCAGCGCGCGCACCGCGGCGTCCAGCGCACCGGTCAGCCGCCGCGCATCGGCCGCACCGGCCTGCAGCCGCAGCGTGGTGCCGAAGCCGACCAGGCTGCGCTCCTGCCAGTGCAGGTCTGCAGCCGACGCCAGCCCGGGCAGCGCCAGGCCGGCGGCGAGGAAGGAGCGGCGGGGCAGCATCATCGTCGTCGTCCTCATGGCGAAGTCACCGGCCGCACCGGGATCACGCGGCCCTTGCGCTTCTGCAGCACCCGCGGCGCGCACAGGTCGTCGCTCTCGTGGATCGCGACGCAGTCCAGGCACTGGAAACACTCGGTGTAGTCGATGCGGCCCTGCGGCGTGATCGCCTGGTACTCGCAGCGGTGCCGGCAGGTCTGGCACGGTGTGCCGCACTCGGCGCGGCGGTGCAGCCAGTTGCGCAGGCGCAGGCGGCCCAGCAGCGCCAGCCCGCCGCCCAGCGGGCACATCCAGCGGCACCAGCCCTTGTAGACGAAGGCCGACAACACCACCAGCGAGGCCGCCCACAGCACGAACGGCCAGCCGCGCACGAACATCAGCGTGATCGAGGTCTTGAACGGCTCCACCTCGACCAGCCGGTCGGTCCACGCCGGGCTGGCCACCGCGCTGCCCAACAGCACCGCCAGCACGGCGAACTTGAGCCGCTTCAGCCGCGCATCGGTGCGGGTGTGCGGCCGCCACTGCGGCAGCCGCAGCCGGCGCGCGGCAACGCCCACCAGCTCCTGCAGCGCCCCGAACGGGCACAGCCAGCCGCAGAAGGTGCCGCGGCCCCACAGCACCAGCGTCAGCCCGGCGTAGGCCCACAGCAGCACGGTCATCGGGTCATACAGGAAGAAGTCGAGGCTGCGGCCGTCTCGCAGCGCCTGCACCAGCGCGGTCAGGTTGACGATCGACAGCTGCCCCTGCGCGAACCAGCCGATGAAGCCCAGCGTGTAGACCGACCAGCCCAGCCGCACGCGCCGCAGCCGAGCGGGCGACAACGTCAGCCAGCGCGGGCGCAGCAGCAGCGCGGTGAGCCCGGCCAGCGATGCCAGCAGCAGCGCGATCTCCCCCGCGCGGCCGGTCCAGATCGAGTGCCAGGTCTTGTGGTCGGCGGTGGGCTGGATCACGACGTTCGCCGGCAGCTGCACCGCGACCGGGAAACTGCGCCGCACCACCTCCGCCAGGATCTGGCCCTTGGCCCGGCTCACGTGCAGGCGGAATGTGAGGGGCTGCGACGGATCGAGGCTGGCCTGGCGGATGACCTTGAAGATGCGCCACTGCACGTCCGCCGTGCGCCACGCGGGCGGCAGCTTCGGCGTGCCGTCGATCGACAGGTCGCGGATCTCGATCGTCAGGCCGCCCTGTTCGAGCGTCAGGCGGTCGGGCACCGCGCCGCCGGTGTAGTCGTCGCCGACGAAGCTGTAGCGCCCGCGGCTGGCGACCAGGAAGGCATGGTCGCCCGGTTCGATCCAGCCCGACAGCGATTGCCACGCCCGGTCGTTCAACAGGTTGCGGCCGACGCTCGGCACGTTGAGGTGGGCGACCAGCAGTTCGGTGAAGGGCGCGTCCGGATGGGCCCACGCCGTCTCGTCGAGGCCTTCGACGGCAGTGCCCACGAACGCGGCCTCGACATCGCGTTCACGCCACGCCCGCGTGTGGACCAGCCCGGCGCGCTTCAGCGCGGCGAAGTCCATCGGCTCGAACACGTCGGGCCGGATGCGGCCGATCAGGTCGGGGTCGCGGCCGGCGGCGAAGCCCAGCTTGGCCCGCGCGATCGCCAGCGACGAGGCCAGCACGCTCTGGTTGATGATGCGCACCGAGGCCGTCGCCTTCGACACGCCGTCGATGTAGACGTTGGCGCTGCCCGGCGCGCTCCTGCCCTTGGCGCCGATCTTGATGTTCTGCTGCAGCGACAGGCCCTTGTACTGCTCGACGAAGTGGAACATCGGCGCCTCGCCGAGCCCTTCGAGGAACACCGGCTCGTGGTGCGACAGCACCCGCACGTCGAGGAACTCGCCGCGGGTGTCCAGCGCCACCAGCAGGTTCATCGGCGTGCCCGAGAAGCCCGGCACCGGGGCGAAGTCGATCGACTCGAACACGTAGCCCAGCAGCACGGTGCTGGTCAGCTCCTGGCGGAAGATCGGCCACACCGGCAACGCGGCGTCGCGCTCGCCCACCTGCAGCGGCGAGGGGAACAGCGCGGCGAGCCGGGCCCGGTCCAGCGTGCCGGCGAAGGCGCGCGGGAGCAGGGCGGTGATGAGCAGGAGGCAGGCGAGGGCGGCGAGTGTTCGAAGGCGGAGCACGCGGGCCAGGGGTGCAAGGCCGGTGCCAGTGCGGGATGCGGGTCTTGCCGGCGCTTGTCTGTGGGAGCGGCTTCAGCCGCGATTCGTGCCCTGCCACGAGCCCATCCCGGCTGAAGCCGCTCCCACAGCAGGACGCTGAGCCGCCTGGGGCATCGGGTTCCCCCGGGGCGCGTTTGTCCGCAGAGGTGCTGCAGCGTGGAGCGCGTGTCTCAGCGCCGCCCGCGCCGCTGCCACAGCGGCCGCTTGGCCGCCAGCTGCCGCTCGATGCCGTCGTTGAGCCGCTCGCGCAGGTCGAGCACGTCGTCGATGTGGCCGTAGGCGCCGGGGAAGCGCAGGTCGAGCCACAGCCACAGCGTGCAGGCGCGCAGCGACTGCTCCATGCGGTCCAGCCGGCTGTGTTCGTCGACATCCTGCAGGAACCAGGGCGTGCCGGCCGAGCCGGTGCGGGCGTGCTGCGCGGCCCAGTCGAGGTACTGTTCGACCAGCGATGCGGTGCGCGTGTCCACCGGCGCCTGCGCGTAGACGAAGCGGTGGCGCAGCGGCAGCGCGGCGGCCGCCTCGTCCAGCTGGCCGGCGAGTTCGAGCATCTGCTCCAGCTCGGCCACCTCGAAGTGGGCGTTGTCCAGCTTCAGCTGGTCCATGAAGATCAACAGCACTTCGCGCAGGTGGCGCTTGTTGAGCCGCGTGGCGATGGTGTCGACATGCCACCAGTTCGGTGCCACCGGCGCCTTGAAGTGGCGGGGCGCGCGGGGCGCGCGCGGCAGCAGTTCCTTCAGCGTGCGCAGCGCGTTGGGCTCGGCTTCCTTCAGCACGCCGGTGAAGCCTTCTTCGTGGATGCCGTAGCGTCCGGCACGCCCGGCGATCTGGTGCACCTCCGAAACCTCCAGCGTGCGGTCGGCGACGCCGTCGAACTTGGTGAGCGTGGAGAACAGCACCCGCTTGATCGGCAGGTTCAAGCCCATGCCGATGGCGTCGGTGGCGACCAGCACCTGCGTCTCGCCCTGCGCGAAGCGCTCGGCCTCGCGGCGCCGCACCTCGGGCGGCAGCGCGCCGTAGATCACCGACACCGTGCGACCGTACTGCGCGATCTCGTCGCGCAGCATCAGCACGTCGCGCCGGCTGAAGGCCACCACCGCATCGCCCTTGTGCAGCGCGGTGAGCGGCACCGGCGCGCTCAGCAGCTGCACATGCTGCTTGCGCTCGAAGCGGCGCACCACGCAGCGTTCGCCGCACAGGCCGAGCAGGCTCTCGATCGCGGCCACCGCGTACTCGGAGCAGATGATCAGCAGCTCGTCGGCCGGCACGCCGACGATGGCCTGGGTCCAGGCCCAGCCGCGCGAGGCGTCGAAGATCATCTGCGCCTCGTCGATCACCGCCACCTCGACGCGCTTGCCGGTGCCCACCATCTCGATGGTGCTGGAGATCACGCGGGCGCCTTCTGCCGGCACGTTCTCCTCGCCGGTGAGCAGCGAGCACGGCACGCCGCGGGCCTGCAGCCGGTCGCGGCCTTCCAGCGCCAGCAGTCGCAGCGGCGCGAGGTAGGCGCCGCTCTGCGCCTGCGCCAGGCGTTCGAACGCGTGGTAGGTCTTGCCGCTGTTGGGCGGGCCGACGAACAGCGTCACCTGGCGCTCGATGCGCCGCGCCGGCTCGAAGCTGTCCGGGTAGCCGCCGAAGGCCAGCTCGCTGCGCAGCTGGTCGAGCGTCTCCAGCTCGTTGGCGCGGTGCGCCCAGCGCTCGAGCGCCCGGTTGCACGCCGCCTTCAGTTCGGCCAGCGGCTGCGGCCGCGCACATTCGGACTGCAGGCCGGGCAGCAGCGAATCGATGCGGTCCGGGTTGATCGCGCTGGCCTGCTGCAGCAGCCGGTCCAGGTGCTCGGCCAGCGGCTCGGCGTCCGCGTACTGGTGGGTCTGCCGCAGCACCTGCAGCAGCGGCGCTTTCTCGCCATCGCGGAAGAACTGCCACACCGGCTGGTCGTCCAGCGGCACCTGGTAGACCACCGGCACCTTCGCGCCCGGCCGCGACAACACCAGCACCTGCGTGGCCTGGCGCACCCATTGCTCGCCGTCGCGCTCGATGCCGAGGCCTTCGAGCGCCGAGCGGCGCTCCTGCAGCTGCGCCAGCACATGGCGGCCGGTGCCGACCACGTCCAGGTGGCGCAGCGCCTCGTCGCACAGCGACGGGTGGATCCACCGGCTCGGCCGCGAGCCCTGCACCGCCCGCTGCAGCTGGATGTAGCCCATCGCGTCCAGCTCGTCCTCGAACTCGGCGGTGTGCTCGTCGACGAAGTCGGCCGGCTGCACCACCTGCGGCAGCGTGTAGGCGTTCTGGCGGATGCGGTCGATGTCGACCGGCGACAGGTGCGACGGGAAGCGCGAAAGCTGCGCGGGGCGCGGCAGGCGCGGCGAGGAGGGGGCGGACTGGGACATCGGCACGCAGGAACGGGGAACCGGCTAGTGTGCCGCAGGTTCGTCGGCGCGGAAACGGGCCGGGTCGACGGCATCGCGCAGCGCGCTTTCAACCGGCATCGGTGCGCCGCTGATCCACGCGGCCAGCACGCGGCCGGCGAGCGCGGCGCTGGTGAGCCCGCGCGAGCCGAGCGCGGTCAACACGTGCACCCCGGGTTGGCGAGCGCGATGGCGCAGTGCGTCGTTGCGCCGTGGTGCGGCGGCGTTTGGGCCGAGGATCGGGCCGACGGTCGGCCCGACGATTGGGGCCACCAGCGGACCGACCAGCGGCAGCCGGTCCGCCACGTTGACCCGCCAGCCGACCCGGCCGGTCAGCGGCAGGGAAAGTTCCGGCGGGCAGACGCCGAGCGCGGCTGCGCGTTGCAGGTTGTGCAACTGGTCGTCCGCCCGGAGCGCGGTCGTTTCGTCGCCAGGCTGCTGCGTGGCGCCGATCAGCACGTCGCCATTCGCCAGCGTCAGCGCATAGCCGCGGCCGGAGAGCGGCGTTCGCGGCGCGCGCAGGCCGGGCAGCGGCGCGGGCAGCACCGTGGTCTGGCCGCGGTTCACGCGCAGCGGGAGGACCGGCTGATGGTCCGGCCAGCAGGTCCGCGCACCGGTGGCATGGGCCAGCACCAACACCGGGGCTTCGGCGAGGACGTGGCCCGCTGCATCGAGCGCCTGCCAGTGAGGACCCGCACGGCGCAGTTGCCGGATGGCGAGGCCGCCGCGCCAGGTGGCACCGCTCTCGGCGAGCAGGTGGCGCGCCCAGTCGCGCGGCGAGAGCCAGCCGCCGTTGCCGTAGTGCCAGGCGCCTTGAGTGGGCGGCAGGCCGCTGAGCCGGGCCGTGGCGGCGGCGTCGAGGGCGTCGACGTAGGCCGGATCCAGGCCGACCGCGGCCAGCTGTGCGCGGGCGTCGTCGAGGGGGCCGGCCAGCGTGTCGTCGAGGCGCAGGAAGCCATCGAGCTGCCCGGCCACACGCTGCCGAGCGATGGCCTCGCCGGCCCAGCGCGCGGTGTGCAGGGCGGCGCTGCGGTACCAGCGCGCGTGCAGCCCGTCCGGCGCGTTGAAGATGCCGTGCATCAGCCCGCCGGGGTTGCCGGAAGTGCCCATCGCCGGCTCGGGGTGTTGATCGAGCACGGTGGCGTGCCAGCCCTGCCGCGCCAGGCCCCAGGCCGCCGCACAGCCGGCCAGGCCACCGCCGAGCACCAGCGCCTCGCGCGGGCCCTGGCCCGCCGGGCGGACGAACGCCACCGGCCGTGGCGGCACGAAGCGCGGCGCCCAGCGCGCCACGGTCATGTCGCGCTTGCCGCCGAAGCCCGGCGCCTTCTCGACCGCGAAGCCGATCGACGCCAGCCCGTCGCGCGCCGCGCGCGAGGCGCTCCAGGTCGCCGCGGTGGCACCCGGCGCGAGCAGCCGGGCGACGCGGCGGAACACCTCGGGCGTCCACATCGCGGCGTTTTTCGCCGGCGCGAAGCCGTCGAGATAAAGTGCGTCGACCTCGGCCTGCAGCTCGGGCAGCATCGCCTCGACGTCACCGAACGCCAGGATCAGCTGCACCCGGCCGCCCTCGAAATCGAGCAGGTGCAGGTTCGGCGTCAGCAGCGGCCACTGCGCCACCAGCTGCGCGGCCAGCGCCGGCTCGGGCGAGGCGGCGTGCAGGCGTGCCAGGTCGTCGCGGCGCAACGGGTATCTTTCGATCGAGACGAACACCAGCCGCTCGCAACGCTGCGGGTCGTCGCGCCAGGCGGCCCAGGTGGCGAGGAAGTTGTTGCCCAGGCCGAAGCCGGTTTCCAGCACCACGAACCGTTCGCGCCCCGCCCAGCGGCCGGGCAGCCCGTTGCCGCCCAGGAAGACGTGCCGCGCCTGGCCGAACGCACCGGCTTCGGCGTGGTACACATCGCCGAAATCGGGCGCATAGGGCAGGCCGCGTGGGTCGAACACCACATGGGCGGGCTGGATCGGGGCGGTCTTCATCGGGCCGCGATGATGCCCTTTTCCGGGCCTGAGACAATCACGCCCCATGACCGAGACCGTTTCCGCCGCCCCGCACATCGCGTTCGTCAGCCTCGGATGTCCGAAGGCGTTGACCGACAGCGAGCTGATCCTGACCCAGCTCAGCGCCGAGGGCTACCAGACCAGCAAAGCCTACGCGGGGGCCGACCTGGTGATCGTGAACACCTGCGGCTTCATCGACGATGCGGTGAAGGAGAGCCTGGACACCATCGGCGAGGCGCTGGCCGAGAACGGCAAGGTGATCGTCACCGGCTGCCTGGGCGCGCGCACCGGCGAGGGCGGCGAGAACATGGTGCGGCAGGTGCACCCGAAGGTGCTGGCCGTGACCGGCCCGCACGCCACGCAGGAGGTGATGGACGCAGTGCACCAGCACGTGCCCAAGCCGCACGACCCGTTCATCGATCTGGTGCCTCCGGCCGGCATCAAGCTCACGCCCAAGCACTACGCCTACCTGAAGATCAGCGAAGGCTGCAACCACCGCTGCACCTTCTGCATCATCCCGAACCTGCGCGGTGACCTGGTGTCGCGGCCGATCGGCGACGTGCTGACCGAGGCGCAGCGGCTGTTCGAAGGCGGCGTGAAGGAACTGCTGGTGGTCAGCCAGGACACCTCGGCCTACGGCGTCGACGTGAAGTACCGCACCGGCTTCTGGAACGGCGCGCCGGTGAAGACGCGCATGTTCGACCTGGTCGCCAAGCTCGGCGAGATCGCCAGGCCGTTCGGCGCCTGGGTGCGGCTGCACTACGTGTACCCGTACCCGCACGTCGACGAGATCGTGCCGCTGATGAACGAGGGCCTGGTGCTGCCGTACCTCGACGTGCCGCTGCAACACGCGCATCCCGATGTGCTCAAGCGCATGAAGCGCCCGGCCAGCGGCGAGCGCAACCTCGAGCGCATCCAGCGCTGGCGCGAGGTGTGTCCGGAGATCGTGATCCGCTCCACCTTCATCGCCGGCTTTCCCGGCGAGACCGACGCGGAGTTCGAGTACCTGCTCGATTTCCTGCGCGAGGCGCAGATCGACCGGGCGGGCTGTTTCGCCTACTCGCCGGTGGATGGGGCGATCGCCAACGACCTGCCCGGCGCGCTGCCGGACGAAGTGCGCGAGGAACGCCGCGCACGCTTCATGGCGGTGGCCGAGGAGGTCTCCGCCGCGCGGCTGCAGCGCCGTGTCGGGGCGACGATGCAGGTGCTGGTGGACAGCGCGCCGGCCCTGGGCCGCAAGGGCGGCGTGGGGCGCACCTACGCCGACGCGCCCGAGATCGACGGCACCGTGCGGCTGCTGCCGCCGGCCAAGGCGTCGAAGACGCTGAAGGTGGGCGAGTTCACGCGGGCGCGCATCGTCGCGGCCGACGGCCACGACCTGGTCGGCGAACCGGTCTGAGCCCGACTCCATGGCCAAGCCCACCACCGGACTGATCCACCACCCGTACCAGCCGCCGGCCGATTTCGACGCCGTGCCGCCGGGCGTGTTCAAGGCCTCGTCGGTGTTCTTCCCCACCGTCGAGGCGCTGCACTCGCGCACCTGGCTGGACAAGACCGGCTACACCTACGGCCTGCACGGCACGCCCACCACCTTCACGCTCGAGGCGCGGCTGGCCACGCTGGAGGGCGCGAAGCACGTCATCCTGTGCCCGAGCGGCCTCGCGGCGATCGCGATGGTGGACATGGCGCTGCTGAAGAGCGGCGACGAGCTGCTGCTGCCGGACAACGTCTACGGCCCGAGCCGCGCCTTTGCCGCGCACGAGCTGAAGCACTGGGGCATCGGCTCGAAGCCGTACGACGCGATGGACCCGGCGAGCCTGCAGGCCGCGCTGACACCCGCCACGAAGCTGGTGTGGCTGGAGGCGCCGGGCTCGGTGACGCTGGAGTTCCCGGACCTGCGCGCGCTGGTGCACACGGTGCGCCAGCATGCGCCGCAGGCGCTGGTGGCGCTGGACAACACGTGGGGCGCCGGGTTGGCCTTCAACGCGTTCGACCTGGGCGAGGGGGTGGCGGTGGACCTCACCGTGCACGCGCTCACCAAGTACCCCAGCGGCGGCGCCAACGTGCTGATGGGCTCGGTGGCCTGCAGCGACGATCGCCTGCACCACCGCCTGGCCTGGTGCCACAGCCGGCTGGGTTCGAACGTCGGCCTGAACGACGTGGAAGCGGTGCTCGCCGGCCTGCCGAGCCTGAAGCTGCGCTACGACGCGCAGGACGCCGCGGCCCGCCGCATCGCCGACTGGTGCGCCCAGCAGCCCGCCTTCGTGCGGGTGCTGCACCCGGCGAGGCCCGGCTCGCCCGGCCACGAACACTGGGCCGCGCTGTGCTCGAGCGCGGCCGGGCTGCTGACGGTGGAGCTCGACCCGCGCTTCGCACCGGCGCAGGTGCACGCCTTCGTCGAGGCGCTGCAGTACTTCCGCATCGGCTGGTCGTGGGGCGGGCCGGTGAGCCTGGCGGTGCCCTACCAGGCGAAGGACATGCGCAAGCTGCCGACGCCCTATGAGGGCACGCTGGTGCGGCTGTGCATCGGGCTGGAGGACGTGGACGACCTGATCGCCGACCTGGGGCAGGCGCTGGCGGTGCTGCCGGGCTAGGACCGGCTTGTCTTCTGTAGGAGCGGCTTCAGCCGCGATCGGTGGCAGTGCACGAATCGCGGCTGAAGCCGCTCCTACAGAAAAGGCAAGGACTGGCTATTTCGAGGAAATCTTGTGGCGCATCAGGCGCTGCTTCTCGCGATCCCAGTCCTTTTCTTTGATGGACTCGCGCTTGTCGTGCGTGGCCTTGCCCTTGGCCAGCGCCACCTCGGCCTTCACGCGCCCGCCCTTGTAGTACAGCGACAGCGGCACCAGCGTGTAGCCCTTCTGCTCGGTCTTGCCGATCAGGCGGCGGATCTCGTCCTTGTGCATCAGCAGCTTCTTGGTCCGGTCCGGCTCGGGCTTGACGTGCGTGGAGGCGCTGCGCAACGCGTTGATGCGCAGGCCGATCAGGAACAGCTCGCCGTCCTTGATCACGACATAGCCGTCGGTCAGCTGCACCTGGCCCGAACGGATGGCCTTGATCTCCCATCCGGTGAGCACGATGCCCGCCTCGAACTTCTCTTCGATCGCGTAGTTGAAACGCGCCTTCTTGTTGTCTGCGATGCTCATCTGTGGGCCACCTACAATTTGGCCATTGTATGAAGCAGGTTCAAAAGTCCGTTCTGCTCTGGTACGCCCCCGAGGAGATGTACGCCTTGGTGACGGATGTGCGCTCCTATCCCCAGTTTCTGCCATGGTGCCAGCGCGTCGAAGTGCTGACCGAGGGCGAGACGCACATAACCGCGCGGCTGCACCTCTCGTATGCCGGCGTCAAGCAGTCGTTCACCACGCGCAACGACCAGGTGCCCGGCCGCCAGGTCACGCTCGCGCTGGTCGACGGGCCGTTCTCCAAGCTCGAGGGTTGCTGGCGCTTCCTCGGCATCGGCGAGCCCGAGCCCGATGGCCGGCACCGCGCGTGCAAGGTGCAGTTCGAGCTCAGCTACGCCTTCTCCAGCCGGCCGCTGGAGCTGGTGGTGAGCCCGGTGTTCGACCGCATCGCCAACACCTTCGTCGACGCCTTCGTGGCGCGGGCGGAAAAGGTGTATGGCCCCCGCTGAGCCGGGCCTGATCGCGGTCGAGGTGGCCTACAGCCCCGCGGCGCGCGAGGTGGAGCTGCTGCCGCTGACGCTGGCCGCCGGCACCCCGGTGCTGCAGGCGCTGCGCGCGGCCGGCTGGTTCGCGCGCCATCCGGAGGTCGACCCGGCGCAGGTCAGCGTGGGCGTCTGGGGGCGCCGCGTGTCGCTGTCGCACCCGCTGCGCGAGGGCGACCGGGTCGAGGTCTACCGGGCGCTGCAGGTCGACCCGAAGGAAGCGCGCCGGCTGCGCTACCGCAAGCAGGGCGACCGCGGCCGGGTGCGGCGCAAGAAGCCCGAAGCGGTCTGACCGGCTCGGCGCCGGCCGCCGTCAGCGGCACTCGCTGGTCACGACCTCGCGCGTCTTCGCCACTTCGGCGGCGCGCTGCTCGTCGTCCAGCACCTCGCGCTCGCCTTGCGGATTGACGCGGGCAATGCGCATGCCGCTGTCCAGCGTGCGCGCGTATTCGCGGGCCCGCTCGCAGTTCTCCTTGCGCTGGCGGGCGACCTTTTCCTCTTCGGCGCGGCGCTGCGCCTGCTCGTCGGCCTCGCCCTGGCGCTTGCGCGCCTCGAGCTGCGGGTCGCGCACGGCGGGCAGGGCGGCCGAGGCCGGGGCGCTGGCAGGCGCCGCCGGGGGTGGTGCCACCGCCGACTGCGCGGCGGGCCGCGCCAGCACGTCCTTGTCGGGCACGCTGTGCGGCGGCGGGCGGTCGCTGTACTGGATGCGGCCCTGCGCGTCCCGCCATTTCCACTGCGCCTGTGCCGGCAGCAGCACCGAGAGCGCCATGGCGACGACGAAGGCGGAGCGGAAGAAGGCACGGCGCATGGGCAGGAACACGAGGCAGAAGGGGCGTGGCCAGTGTACCGAGCGCCCCCTTTGCGAACATGTCCCGGCACCGCCGCGACCCCCCGGCAGGCGCAAGAGTTGACACGGCTCCTATAATCTTCTTTTGCGTCTGGAGCTTGCCCCATGCGCCTTCTAGGCAAAGCGCTCACTTTCGACGACGTCCTGCTCGTCCCCGCCTTCTCCCAGGTCCTGCCGCGTGACACGTCGCTCGCGACCAAACTGTCGCGCAACATCTCGCTGAACCTGCCGCTGGTTTCGGCGGCGATGGACACGGTCACCGAGGCCCGCCTCGCGATCGCCATCGCGCAGGAGGGCGGCATCGGCATCGTGCACAAGAACCTCAGCCCGAAGCAGCAGGCCGCCGAGGTCTCGCGCGTCAAGCGCTACGAATCCGGCCTGCTGAAGGACCCGATCACCATCTCGTCCGGTGCCCGCGTGCGCGACGTCATCGCGCTGTCGCAGCAGCACGGCATCTCCGGTTTCCCGGTGGTGGACGAAGGCAAGGTGGTGGGCATCGTCACCGGCCGCGACCTGCGCTTCGAGACCCGTCTCGACGTGCCGGTGCGCGACATCATGACGCCGCGCGAGCGCCTGGTCACGGTGCGCGAAGGCGCCAGCCTGGCCGACGCCAAGGCGCTGATGCACAAGCACAAGCTCGAGCGCGTGCTGGTGCTCAACGACGCTTCCGAACTGCGCGGCCTGTTCACGGTGAAGGACATCACCAAGCAGACCACCTTCCCGAACGCCGCCCGTGACGCCCACGGCAAGCTGCGCGTCGGCGCAGCGGTCGGCGTGGGCGAGGGCACCGAGGAGCGGGTCGAGCTGCTGGTGAAGGCCGGCGTCGACGCGCTGATCGTCGACACCGCACACGGCCACAGTGCCGGCGTCATCGAGCGCGTGCGCTGGGTGAAGCAGAACTTCCCGCAGATCGACGTGATCGGCGGCAACATCGCCACCGGCGCGGCCGCGCTGGCGCTGGTGGAAGCCGGCGCCGACGGCGTGAAGGTCGGCATCGGCCCCGGCTCGATCTGCACCACCCGCATCGTCGCCGGGGTCGGCGTGCCGCAGATCACCGCCATCGACAACGTCGCCACCGCGCTGGCCGGCACCGGTGTGCCGCTGATCGCCGATGGCGGCATCCGCTACTCGGGCGACATCGCCAAGGCCATCGCCGCCGGTGCCAGCACCGTGATGATGGGCGGCATGTTCGCCGGCACGGAAGAAGCCCCGGGCGAGGTGATCCTGTACCAGGGCCGCAGCTACAAGAGCTACCGCGGCATGGGCTCGATCGGCGCGATGAAGGCCGGCTCGGCCGACCGGTACTTCCAGGAGAACGACGAGACCACGAACCCCAACGCGGACAAGCTGGTGCCCGAGGGCATCGAAGGTCGCGTGCCGTACAAGGGCTCGATGGTGTCCATCATCTACCAGATGGCCGGCGGCCTGCGCGCCTCGATGGGGTACTGCGGTTGCGGCACCGTCGAGGACATGCGCAACAAGGCGGAGTTCGTCGAGATCACCGCCGCGGGCATCCGCGAGAGCCACGTGCACGACGTGCAGATCACCAAGGAAGCGCCGAACTACCGCATGGAGTGACGCTCCAGCGTCAGCAGGCAGCGCGCCCGGCTTCGGCCGGGCGCTGCGCTTTTCGAACGAGAAGAGGTTGGACGGAGTGAACCCCAACGCGCCACAGGCCACGCCCGCGAAGCGCCAGGCGGCCATGCCCTTCATCATGATCACCGTGCTGATCGACATGATCGGCATCGGCCTGATCATCCCGGTGCTGGCACCGCTGGTCGGCACGTTCACCGCGTCGCCGGGCGAGCAGGCGTTCTGGTACGGCGCCATCAGCTTCGCGTTCGGGGTGGCCAATTTCTTCGGCTCGCCGATCCTGGGCGCGCTGTCCGACCACTACGGCCGCCGCCCGGTGCTGCTGATCGGCTTCAGCGGCCTGGCGCTGAGCTTCTGGGTCACCGGTCTGGCCACCGAGCTGTGGATGCTGGTGGCGGTGCGGCTGCTCAGCGGCGCGATGCAGGCCAACGTCTCGGTGGCCAATGCCTACGTGGCCGACATCACGCCGCCCGAAGACCGCGCCAAGCGCTTCGGCATGCTGGGCGCGATGTTCGGCCTGGGGTTCGTGCTCGGTCCGGTGATGGGCGGCGTGCTCGGCGCGATCGACCTGCACCTGCCGTTCTTCGTCGCCGGCTCGATGGCCATCCTGAACGCACTGTACGGCGCGTTCATCCTGCCGGAATCGCTGCCGGCGGCGCGCCGCACCAGGTTCGACTGGCGGCGCGCCAACCCGGTGTCGTCGTTCCGCCAGCTGCAGGGCCTGCAGGGCATCGGCCCGCTGGTGGCGGTGCTGGCGCTGAGCGGGCTCGCCCAGTTCACCCTGCACACCAGCTGGGTGCTCTACACCGGCTTCAAGTTCGGCTGGGGTCCGCTGCAGAACGGCTGGTCGATGTTCGCCATCGGCATCATGTCCATCATCGTGCAGGGCGGCCTGATCCGCGTGGCGCTGAAGCGCGGCGACCCGCAGCGCATCGCGTTGTGGGGCCTGGCGTCGTCGGCGCTGTCTTACCTGGCCTGGGGCCTCGCCCCCGCGGGCTGGATGATGTACGCCATCATCGTGCTCAACGTGCTCGGCTTCATGGCCAACCCCGCCCTGCAGGCTATCGTCTCGAGCGCGGCCGATGAAACCACGCAGGGCCGCACGATGGGCGCGGTGTCGTCGATCAACAGCGTGGCCGCGGCGATCGCGCCGGTGATCGGCGCCTCGCTGCTCGGCATGGTGTCGCACCTGCCGCAACACGACTGGCGCATCGGGGCGCCGATGTACCTCTGCGCGGCACTGTGCGCGGCCGCCGCCGTGCTCGCCGCACGGCATTTCAAGCGCCATCCGGCCCACACGGCCACTCCGGCCGATCCGGCCACCGCTGCCACCCATCCCGTGGCCTGACCGACGAACGAACGATCCGAACGACCATGCAACACGACAAGATCCTGATCCTCGACTTCGGCTCGCAGGTCACCCAGCTCATCGCCCGCCGCGTGCGCGAGGCGCACGTGTATTGCGAGATCCTGCCGAGCGACGTCTCGGACGACGCCATCCGCGCATTCGCGCCGAAGGGCATCATCCTCAGCGGCAGCCATGCCAGCACCTACGAAGACCACCAGTTGCGCGCCCCACAGGCCGTGTGGGACCTCGGCGTGCCGGTGTTCGGCATCTGCTACGGCATGCAGACCATGGCGGTGCAGCTGGGCGGCAAGGTCGAGTGGAGCGACCACCGCGAATTCGGCTACGCCGAGGTTCGGGCGCACGGCCACACCGGCCTGCTCGACACCATCGAGGACTTCCGCACCACCGAAGGCCACGGCATGCTGAAGGTGTGGATGAGCCATGGCGACAAGGTCACCGAGCTGCCGCCGGGCTTCAAGCTGATGGCCAGCACGCCGAGCTGCCCGATCGCCGGCATGGCCAACGAGGACAAGCACTACTACGCCGTGCAGTTCCACCCCGAGGTCACGCACACGCTGCGCGGCGCCGAGATGCTGACGCGCTTCGTGCGCCAGATCTGCGGCTGCGCGGGTGACTGGATCATGGGCAACTACGTCGAAGAAGCCGTCGCGCGCATCCGCGAGCAGGTGGGCGACGAGCAGGTCATCCTCGGCCTGTCGGGCGGCGTCGATTCCAGCGTGGCCGCTGCGCTGATCCACCGCGCCATCGGCGACCAGCTCACCTGCGTGTTCGTCGACCACGGCCTGCTGCGCCTGAACGAAGGCCAGATGGTCATGGACATGTTCGCCGGCCGGCTGCACGCGAAGGTGGTGCACGTGCAGGCGCAGGACCAGTTCATGGGCCACCTGAAGGGCGTCAGCGACCCGGAGCAGAAGCGCAAGATCATCGGCCGCGAGTTCGTCGAGGTCTTCCAGGCCGAAGCCAGGAAGCTCAACAACGCCAAGTGGCTGGCGCAGGGCACGATCTACCCCGACGTGGTCGAGAGCGGCGGCACCCACACCAAGAAGGCCACGATCAAGAGCCACCACAACGTCGGCGGCCTGCCCGAGACGCTGGGGCTGAAGCTGCTCGAGCCGCTGCGCGAGCTGTTCAAGGACGAGGTGCGCGAGCTGGGCGTGGCGCTCGGCCTGCCGCACGAGATGGTCTACCGCCACCCGTTCCCCGGCCCGGGCCTGGGCGTGCGCATCCTCGGCGAGGTGAAGGGCGAGTACGCGCAGCTGCTGCAGCGCGCCGACCACATCTTCATCGAAGAGCTGCGCAAGACCGTCGACGAGGTCAGCGGCAAGACCTGGTACGACCTCACCAGCCAGGCCTTCGCGGTGTTCCTGCCGGTCAAGAGCGTCGGCGTGATGGGCGACGGCCGCACCTACGACTACGTCGTCGCGCTGCGCGCCGTGCAGACCAGCGACTTCATGACCGCCGACTGGGCCGAGCTGCCGTACAGCCTGCTGAAGAAGGTCTCCAGCCGCATCATCAACGAGGTGCGCGGCATCAACCGGGTGACCTACGACGTGAGCTCCAAACCGCCCGCGACGATCGAGTGGGAGTGATGTGGACATGCCCCCGTCCGGTGGACGGGGGCCTGTCTCATCACTCCGAGCGGCTTACGATCGCACCATGAGCCAACTCTCCCTGCTCGGCGACGACGAGCACCCGCCCCAGCCCACCGACCGCCTGTTCTTTGCCGTGATGCCGGACGCCGCCACCGCGGCGCGCATCGCCGCGCAGGCCGAACACCTGAAGCGCACGCTGGGCCTGAAGGGCCGCCTGATCGAGGCCGACCGGCTGCACGTCACGCTGCACCACGTGGGCGACCACCCGGGCTTTCCGCCGGGGCTGGTGGAGCAGGCGCAGCAGGCCGGTGCGGCCCTGAAGGCAGTGCCCTTCGACGTTGCGTTCGAGCGTGCGGAGAGCTTCGCCGGCCGGCCGCGCAACCGGCCGTTCGTGCTGCGCGGCGAGGGGCTCGCCCCGCTGATCGCCTTCCAGCAGGCACTGGGGCTGCAGATGGCCAGGGCCGGCCTGGGGCGCTGGGTCGACGGCCGTTTCACGCCGCACGTGACGCTGGCCTACGACGACCTGCTGGTGCCGGCCACGCCGATCGAACCGATCGGCTGGCGCATCGACGAGCTGGTGCTGGTGCACAGCCTGCTGGGCCGCCACCGCCACGAGGTGCTGGGCCGTTGGCGGCTCGCGGCGGCAGCGGCGTGAACAGGGCGGCACTACACTGCGCTCGCCGATGACGCCGCCCGATCCGATCCCCCCGCAAGACGACTACGCGATGCGCCTGGCGCTCGACCAGGCGCTGAACGCGCGGCTGGTGGGCGAGGTGCCGGTGGGCGCCGTGATCATGAAGGACGGGCAGGTGGTCGCCACCGGCTACAACCGCCCGATCACGACCCACGACCCGACCGCGCACGCCGAGATCGTCGCGCTGCGCCATGCCGCGGGCCTGCTCGAGAACTACCGCCTGCCCGACTGCGAGCTCTACGTGACGCTCGAACCCTGCGCGATGTGCGCCATGGCGCTGATGCACGCGCGCTTCAAGCGCGTGGTGTTCGGCGCCTTCGACCCGAAGACCGGCGCGGCCGGCTCGGTGGTCGACCTGTTCGCCCAGCGCCAGCTCAACCACCAGACGCTGGTGCAGGGCGGGGTGCTCGGCGAGGCCTGCGGCCAGCTGCTGCGCGAGTTCTTCGCCGAGCGGCGCGCGGCGCAGAAGGCCGAGCAGCTGGCCCGCCGGGCCGCCGCGGCCACGCCGCTGGACGAAGCGCCGCTGCCGCTGCCCGACGTGCTCGACGACATTCCCACCGGCGACGTGATCGAGGTCGACACGCCGCCCGACGACGAAGCTGAAGATGCCCCACGACCACGCGCATGACGCCCACGACCATGGGGCCCCGGCACGCACCCTGTGCCTGTTCTCGCCAGCCGGCGTGCTGGTCGACAAGGCCGCCGCGCTGGCCCGGGCCCGGCGGCGCCTGAAGGCGCTGGGCTTCGAGGTGTCGGTGGACGAAGCCGCCACCGCGCGCTCGCAGCGTTTTGCCGGCGACGACGACACCCGCCTGGCCGCGCTGCACCGCATCGCCCAGGCTGCGCCCGATATCGCGCTGGCCACCCGCGGCGGCTACGGGCTGACGCGGTTGCTCGACCGCATCGACTGGCCGCTGCTGGCGCACAGCGTCGAACACGGCACCCGCTGGGTCGGCCACAGCGACATGACGGCGCTGCAGCTGGGCCTCCTCGCGCACACCGGTGCGCCGAGCTGGGCCGGCCCGCTGGCACTCGACCACTTCGGCAAGGCCGATGACGAAGGCGGGGTCGACGAGGTGACCGAGGGCTGCTTCGCCGAGGCGATGCACGGCGAGCTCGAGGCGATCGGTTTTCGCACCGAGGCCGGCTTCGACGGGCTGGAGGCGCGTGGCATGCTGTGGGGCGGCAACCTCACGGTGCTGTGCTCGCTGCTGGGCACGAAACACTGGCCGAAGGTGCGCGGCGGCATCCTGTTCCTCGAGGACGTCAACGAACACCCGTACCGCGTCGAGCGCATGCTGCTGCAGTTGCAGCAGGCCGGCGTGCTGGGCGCGCAGAAGGCCGTGCTGCTGGGCGATTTCAGCGGCTGGAAGAAGTCGCCGCTGGACCGTGGCTACAACCTCAAGAGCACCGTGGCCCAACTGCGTTCGGTGTGCGACGTGCCGCTGCTCACCGGCCTGCCGTTCGGCCATCGGCCCACGCTGGTGACGATGCCGGTGGGCCGCAAGGTCGAGCTGGTGGTGCAGGGCCGCGACACACTGGTGGCCTGGGGCTGAGCGGCCCCTTCGAAGTCGAAAGGAAGATGTGATGGACTATCCCGACACCCGTCTGCTGATCGAGGGCCAGTGGGCCGATGCCGCCGCCGGCCAGACCCTGCCGGTGCACAACCCGGCCACCGGTGAAGAGATCGGCCGCGTGGCCTGTGCCGGCACCGCCGACCTCGACCGCGCCCTGGCCGCCGCCCAGCGCGGCTTCGCGGTGTGGCGCTTCACGCCGGCGTTCGAACGCGCCAAGCTGATGCGCAAGGCCGCGGCGCTGTTGCGCGAGCGTGCCGCGGCCATCGCCCCCGTGCTGACGCTGGAGCAGGGCAAGCCGCTGGGCGAAGCCAAGGCCGAGGTGCTGTTCGCCGCTGACACCATCGAGTGGTTCGCCGACGAAGGGCAGCGGGTCTACGGCCGCATCGTGCCGGCGCGCACCGCGGCCACGCAACAGCAGGTGCTGAAGGAGCCGGTCGGCCCGGTGGCGGCGTTCACGCCGTGGAACTTCCCGATCAACCAGGTGGTCCGCAAGGTGTGCGCGGCGCTGGCCACCGGCTGCTCCATCATCGTCAAGGGGCCGGAGGAAACGCCGGCCGCGCCGGCCGCGCTGCTGCAGGCCTTCGTCGACGCCGGCATCCCTGCCGGCGTGGTCGCGCTGGTGTACGGCCACCCGGCCGAGGTGTCGTCGTACCTGATCCCGCACCCGGTGATCCGCAAGGTCACGTTCACCGGCTCCACCCCGGTGGGCCAGCAGCTCGCGGCGCTGGCCGGCCGGCACATGAAGCGCGTGACGATGGAGCTGGGCGGTCATGCGCCGGTGATCGTCGCCGAAGATGCCGACGTCGCGCTGGCCGTGAAGGCCACCGCCGGCGCGAAGTTCCGCAACGCCGGTCAGGTGTGCATCGCCCCGACGCGCTTCCTCGTGCACGAGGCCGTGAAGGCCGAGTTCACCGAGGCCTTGGCTGCGCACGCCCGCGGCCTCGCGGTGGGCGACGGCCTCACCGCCGGCACGCAACTCGGCCCGCTGGCCAACCCGCGCCGGCTCGACGCCATGCAGCGGCTCACGGCCGACGCCACCGCGCAGGGCGCGCGACTGCTGGCCGGTGGCGAACGCATCGGCGACCGCGGCAGCTTCTTCGCACCCACCGTGCTCGCCGACGTGCCGCTGTCGGCGGCGGTGTTCAACGAAGAGCCGTTCGGCCCGCTGGCGTCGGTGCGCGGCTTCACCTCGCTCGACGAAGCGATCGCCGAGGCCAACCGACTGCCGTACGGCCTGGCCGCGTATGCCTACACCCGCTCGATCGGCGCGCTGCACCAGCTGTCGAACCGCCTCGAGGTGGGCATGGTGTGGGTCAACCAGCCGGCGCTGCCGTGGCCCGAGCTGCCGTTCGGCGGCGTGAAGGATTCCGGCCACGGTTCGGAAGGCGGCCCGGAGGCGCTGGAGGCCTACCTGGTGAACAAGACCGTCGCGGTGTATTGCGGCTGACCGGTGAAGCGGGGCGGTGACACGGCAACCGACGAAGCTCATGCGCAACCTGTAGATGCCGCCCGTGCGCAACGCGCTGTGTCATGCAGAATCGCCGCTCATGAAATGGCTGTGGATCTTTTGCCTGTGTTGGATGTCACCCGGCGTGTGGGCGGCGCATGCACTCGCCCAGTTCGGTGACCTCAAGTACCCGGCCGGGTTCGCCCACTTCGCGTACGTCAATCCCAATGCACCCAAGGGCGGCGAGCTGACGCTGTCGGCCAGCGGGAGCTTCGACAAGCTCAACCCGTTCACACTGCGCGGCACGCCGCCGGTCGGCATGGGCGCCAGCGGCAACGGCTTCGTGTTCGCGGAGTACGGCCTGTTGTTCGACTCATTGATGACCCCGAGCGAGGACGAGCCGTTTTCGCAATACGGCCTGCTCGCGCAGGATGTCGAACTCGCGCCCGATCGCCTCAGCGTCACGTACAGGCTCAATCCGAAGGCTCGATTCTCCGACGGCTCGCCGGTGCTGGCGCAGGACGTCAAGCACTCCTTCGACACGCTGATGAGCAAGCAGGCCGGGCCCACGTTCCGTTCGTACTGGGTCGACATCAGGGGCGCGGTGATCATCGACGACCGCACGGTGAGGTTCGATTTCAAGCGACGCAACTCGGAACTGCACATGATCATCGGCCAGCTGCCGGTGTTCTCCCGCGCATGGGGACAGGGCAAACCGTTCGACCAGATGGTCACAGAGCCGCCCATCGCGAGCGGTCCCTACGTGATCGAGAAGGTCGACTTCGGCAAGTTCATTTCGTATCGTCGGCGGGCCGACTACTGGGCGGCCGACCTGCCCGTGCGCAAGGGCATGTTCAATTACGACCGGGTCTCCTACCAGTACTTCAAGGACCGGCTGGGTGAGGAGGAGTCGTTCAAGGCGGGTGCACTCGATGCGCTCGAAGAAGGCTCCATCTCTGCGTGGGTTCGCCGCTACAACGGGCGCCGCTTCGACTCTGGCGAACTGGTGAAGGAGGAGATCTCCCATCGCCGGTTCACCGGCATGCAGGGCCTGGTGGTGAACCTGCGCCAGTCGCGCTTCGCCGACATGCGAGTGCGCCGGGCGCTCGCGCTGGCCTTCGATTTCGAGTGGCTCAATTCGCATGTGTTCTACGGCCGCCGCGCGCGCACCCAGAGCTATTTTCAGAACAGCGACGACCTGATGGCGCGCACCGAGGTGAGCCTCGAAGAGCAGGCGCTGATCGATCGCCTGAAGACGCGACAACTTTATATGGCCAATGTCCAGGGCGAACTGCCGCGGCCGGATTCAACCGGCAACACGGCCGAAGGCCTGCGGCGCAACCTGGTCCAGGCGCAGGCGCTGTTGAAGGAGGCCGGCTGGACCTACCGGGACGGCGCACTGCGCGACCGGGCCGGCACGGCCTTCGTGATCGGCCTGGACATTCCCGACCGCAGCTCGGAGGTCGTGCTTGCACCCTACGCGCGCAACCTGGCCAAGCTTGGCATTTCGCTGCAGTACCGCTTGCGCGACACGACCCTGATCAAGAAGAAGCTCGACGACTTCGACTTCGACATGGCCGTCAACATCCTGGCCGGCTCGTCGAGTCCGGGCAATGAACTGTTCGACGATCTGGGCTCGAAGTCGGCAAGCGAGAAGGGAAGCCAGAACCTCAGCGGCATCGGCGACCCGGTGATCGATGAAATCCTGCAGATCATCGTCGAAAGCCACGACCGCAAGTCGCTGGCTGCGGCCGCGCGGCTGCTGGACCGGTACCTGCTCCATCAGCACTACGTCGTTCCCATGTACTACGGCAAGCAGTACTTCGTTGCACACAAACGGTACCTGCGGCATCCGGACGCGCCCTTGCCGCAACGGCTGCTGGCAGGTTCCGCGCTGCTGACACTCTGGTGGATCGAACCGCCCAAGCCGTAGCCGACAGCATCGCACTCAACGCATGGCCGCCTACCTTCTTCGACGCCTCCTCCTCATCATTCCCACTTTGCTGGGGGTGCTGGTCCTCAATTTCGTCGTGGTGCAGTTCGTGCCGGGAGGGCCGGCGGAGCAGTTGATGTCCCAGCTCACCAACAAGGAGAACCGGCTCTCCGGAGGCCCCACCGCCCGCGCGCTCGACCCCAAGCAGGTAGCCGAGATCAAGGCGCTCTACGGCTTCGACAAGCCGGCCACGGAACGCTTCTGGCAGATGCTCGGGCAGTTCGCACGCTTCGACCTCGGCAAGAGCTTCTTCCAGAGCAAGGATGTCTGGCAGCTGATCAAGGAGAAGCTGCCGGTCTCGATCACGCTGGGCCTGTGGACGTTCTTCATCAGCTACCTCATCGCGGTGCCGCTCGGCGTCGCCAAGGCGGTGCGGGCCGGTTCTCGTTTCGATTTCTTCACCACGCTGGTGGTGCTGGTGGGGTACGCGATCCCAGGCTTCGTGCTGGGGGTCGCCCTGCTCGTGATCTTTGGAGGACAACTGCAGTGGTTTCCGCTGCGCGGCCTGACGTCGCCAAACTGGGAGTCGATGGGCTGGGGCGCCCGCATCACCGACTACCTGTGGCATATCACGCTGCCCGTCACCGCCATGGTGCTTGGCAGCTTTGCCGTGACCGCCATGCTGACGAAGAACGCGTTCCTCGAGGAGATCCGCAAGCAATACGTGCTCACCGCACGAGCGAAGGGCCTCTCGGAACAGCAGGTGCTGTGGAAGCATGTGTTCCGCAACGCGCTGATTCCCATCGTCACGGGCTTCCCGGCAGCGTTCATCGGCGCCTTCTTCACCGGCGCGTTGCTGATCGAGACCCTGTTCTCGCTGGATGGCCTAGGCCTCCTGGGCTACGAGAGCGTGGTCCGGCGCGACTACCCCGTGTTTCTTGGCACGCTCTATATCTTCACGCTGATCGGCCTGGTAACCAAGCTGATTTCCGATCTTTGCTATGTGTGGGTGGATCCGCGTGTCAAGTTTGATTGATCCCGTTTTCCCGTCGTCCCAGGGCGCCGCGCGGGCGGCCACCGGTTCGCTGAGCCCGGGCAGGCGCGCCTGGCTGCGTTTCAAGCAAAACCGACTGGGGTACTGGAGCCTGATGATCTTCGGCACGCTCGTGGTCCTCAGCCTGTTTGCCGAGGTGCTTTCCAACGACCGGCCGCTGGTGGTGCGTTACGAAGGGCAAACCTATTTCCCGGTCCTGCGGGACTATCCGGAGACCACCTTCGGCGGCAACTTCGAAACGCCGACCGACTACCTCGACCCGTTCATCCAGGAACGCCTCACCCGCGGCGACAACTGGGCGCTCTTTGCGCCCAACCGCTACGGGCCCCGTACCCTCAACTACTTCGCAAAACTGCCCAACCCCTCGCGGCCTACCGAGGACAACCTGATCGGCACCGACGCGCGCGGGCGAGACCTGCTGGCCCAGTTGATCTACGGCTTCCGGGTCAGCGTGCTGTTCGCGCTGGCACTGACAGTCATCGGCGTGGTGCTGGGCGTGGTGACCGGCGCGCTCCAGGGCTTCTACGCGGGCAAGATCGATCTCACCTTCCAGCGCATCATCGAGATTTGGGGTTCGATGCCGGAGCTGTACCTGCTGATCATCTTCGCTGCGGTGTTCGACCCGAGCGTCGGACTGCTGCTGGTGCTGCTGAGCCTGTTCGGCTGGATGGGCCTGTCGGACTACGTGCGTGCCGAGTTCCTGCGCAACCGACAGCTCGACTACGTGCGCGCGGCGCGCGCGCTCGGCCTCTCGAATGGGCAGATCATCTGGCGCCACGTGCTGCCCAACAGTATGACGCCGGTGGTGACCTTCCTGCCGTTCCGCATGAGCGCGGCCATCCTGGCGCTGACCTCGCTCGACTTCCTCGGCCTCGGCGTGCCGCCGGACACGCCCAGCCTGGGCGAGATGCTGCAGCAGGGCAAGGACAACATCGACGCCTGGTGGATCTCGCTGTCCACCTTCGCGGTGCTGGTGGTGACGCTGCTGCTGCTGACCTTCGTCGGCGATGCGTTGCGCGATGCGCTCGATCCCCGCAAGGAGGCCCGGTGATGCCGCTGCTTTCAGTGCGCGACCTGCGCGTGGCGTTCGGCGGCAAGCCGGTGGTGCACGGCGTGTCGTTCGACCTGCAGCCGGGCGAGAAGCTCGCGCTGGTGGGCGAGTCAGGCTCCGGCAAGACGGTGAGTGCGCTGAGCCTGTTGAAGCTGCTGCCGCAGGCGCAGGTCAGCGGCGAGGTGCTGCTGGACACCGGCAACGGCCCGCGCGACCTGCTGAAGCTGCCCGAGCGCACGCTGCGCGGCATCCGCGGGCAGGACGTCGCGACGATCTTCCAGGAACCGATGACGGCGCTGAACCCGCTGTTCCCGATCGGCGACCAGATCGCCGAGGTGATCGAGCTGCACCAGGGGCTGTCGCGTGCGCAGGCATGGGAAAAGGCGGTGCAGCTGCTGGCCGAGACCGGCATCCCCGAGCCGGCGCGGCGTGCGCAGGCGTTCCCGCACCAGCTTTCCGGGGGGCAGCGCCAGCGCGCGATGATCGCGATGGCCCTGGCCTGCGAGCCGACGCTGCTGCTCGCCGACGAGCCCACCACGGCGCTGGATGCCTCGGTGCGGCTGCAGGTGCTGGAGCTGCTGTCGCGCCTGCAGCGCGAGCGCGGCATGGCCGTGCTGCTGATCACCCACGACCTGCACCTGGTGCGGCGTTTTGCCGACCGCGTGGTGGTGATGGAGCAGGGCCGGGCGGTGGAGCAGGCGGCCACGGCCGAACTGTTCGCCTCGCCCCGGCAGCCGTACACCCGCAAGCTGCTCGACAGCCGCCCGCGCCGCCAGGTGCCCGCCGATCCGGCGCCCGGAGAAGCGCTGCTGCAGGCGCGGGCGTTGAAGGTGGACTACCCGGTGCCGCTGCCCGGCGTGCGCGGCTGGTTCAAGCAGGGCGCCTTCACGGCGTTGAAGGGCGTCGACTTCGAGGTGCCGGCCGGCCACACCCTGGGCGTGATCGGCGAGTCGGGCTCGGGCAAGTCGACGCTCGCGCTGGCCGCCCTGGGCCTGCAGCGGTTCGAGGGCGCGCTGTCGATCGAGGGCAACACCTGGCGCGGCTCGCCCGCGGCCGACAAGCCCCTGCGCCGTCGTGTGCAGGTGGTGTTCCAGGACCCGTTCTCGTCGCTGTCGCCACGTCGCACGGTCGAGGAGACCGTCGGCGAAGGCCTCGGTGTGCACCACCCGGGCCTGGCGCCGCCCGCGGTGCGCGAGCGCGTGCTGCAGGCGCTCGAGGAGGTCGGGCTGTCCGAGGCGCAGTTCCCCGGCTTGCTGGCGCGTTACCCGCACGAATTCTCCGGCGGCCAGCGCCAGCGCCTGGCGCTGGCCCGCGCGCTGGTGGTCGATCCCGCGCTGCTGGTGCTCGACGAACCCACCAGCGCGCTCGACGTGACGATCCAGCAGCAGATCCTCGCGCTGCTGCAGCGGCTGCAGCGCGAACGCGGCCTGGCCTACCTGCTGATCACGCACGACGTCGAGGTGGTGGCCGCGATGGCGCACCACCTGGTGGTACTGAAGGACGGCGAGGTGGTCGAACACGGCCCGGCGGTGCAGGTGCTGCGTGCGCCAGGATCGGACTACACGCGCACGCTTCTGAGCGCCGCGCCGTCGCTCGACAGGGTGCTGGCCGACGCGGCGGCCTGAACGGCGCGGCCTAGAATGGCCGCCCCTTCAGACTGCCGCCCCCTCGGGGCCCGTGCCCGTGTCCGAACGTCTCTTTGTCCTGGCCCAGCATGCGATGCCGAAGCAGGCCCTCACGCGACTGGCCGGCTGGGCTGCCGGCTTGCGCGGCGGCGCCCTCACCACCGCGGTGATCCGCCGCTTCGTCGAGGCCTACGGCGTGCGGATGGAAGAGGCCGTCCAGCCCGACATCGCGGCGTACCCCACCTTCAACGAGTTCTTCACCCGCGCGCTGAAGCCGGGGCTGCGGCCGCTGGACGATGCGCCGTGGGTCTGCCCGGTCGACGGGGCGCTCAGCCAGTTCGGCGCGATCGAGGGGGAGCAGATCTTCCAGGCCAAGGGCCACACGTATTCGGTCACCGCACTGCTCGGAGGCGACGCCGCGCTGGCGACATCGTTCCGCAACGGCAGCTTCGCGACGATCTACCTGAGCCCGCGCGACTACCACCGGCTGCACATGCCGGCGCGCGGCCGGCTGCTGCGCATGATCCACGTGCCGGGCGAGCTGTTCTCGGTGAACCCGGCCACCGCGCGGGGCGTGCCCGGCCTGTTCGCCCGCAACGAGCGGGTGGTCTGCCTGTTCGAGGGTGACCAGGGCCTCTTCGCGATGGTGCTGGTGGGCGCGACGATCGTGGGCAGCATGGCCACCGTGTGGCACGGCGTGGTCAATCCACCGCGCCCGGGCCGCGTGCGCGACTGGTCCTATGCGGACCAGGCCATCGTGCTGCAGCAGGGCGAGGAGATGGGGCGCTTCCTGCTCGGCTCGACCGTGGTGGTGCTGACCCCCCAGCCGGTGCGCTTCAGCGCCGACTGGACGCCGGCGCGCACCGTTCGCCTCGGTGAGGCGATGGGTTACTGAGCGGCGGCGGCCACGTCGCGCCGGCGCTGCCGGCGCAGCACCATCGGCGCGACCAGCAGGCCGGCACCGAACAGCGCCCACTCGGCGGGCTCGGGCACCGGGCTCGGGATCACCACCGGGTTGAAGTTGATGTCGTGGAACTCGAAGTCGCCGACACCGGTGCTGTTGAAGCTTTGCGCAATGAAGGTGCCGCCGATGTGGCCGCTGGTGCCGGTGACGGCCGCGAACGGTGCCAGCACCGCGCCTTCGATGGCGATGTTGGAGAACGACAGCGTCGTCGCTTCGTAGAAGTTCACCAGCAGGTTGAGGTTCTTGCCGTCGTCGGGCAGGTCGAACCCGAAGGACCCCATGCTGATGTTCTTGCCACTGACGTTGAGGATCACCGTCGCGTTCGACTTGATGTCGGTGAGGCCTTCGAGGTAGGTACCCCCGGCGGTGAACTTGCTGCCGTCGATGGAGAACACCTCGACGTCGCTGCCGGTACCGGTCAGGAAGGTGCTGTTGTTGGCGTTGTAGCTCACCGTCCCGGTCGAGGCGACGGCGGCGGTCGAGGTCGACGTGCTGGTCAGCTGGCTTTGCAGCTGCGCGAAGTTCAAGACCGACGAGGTGCTGCTGATCGACGGGTTGTTGAAGTTGGTCGCCGTCGCGGTGCCGCCGACACCCGCGGTGCCGTTGATGCGGCCGTTGGTGGCCGTGAGGTCGCCGCCGACGACGAAGGAGTAGCCGTTGTAACCCGCCACGTTGTAGGCATTGACCGTCCAGTTCGTCAGCGTGGCATTGCCCCCCACGCCCAGCAGGCTGCCGGTGTCGCCGCCGTAGCCGGTGAAGTCACCGAACGTGATGGCGCTGAACTGGCTGGCGATGCCCAGGTCGACGGCAGTGGCAGCTTGGGCAGCACCCGCAGCGGCGAGGGCAGCGGCGGCGATCAGGGCACGGGACGGGAAGGGCATGGGACTGCGCGGCGAGGTGTTGTGGGTTCTTGCACTTTAGGGGCAGCCCGAATCCCCCTCGCGGAAGAGGGCCCGCAAACGGTGCGTTCCAAACGCCAGGGCCCCGCATTCGCGGGGCCCTGGCGGTGTCACGGGAGGTAACCGTCGGCCCGGCTACAACACTTCGGACGCGAAGTCCGCGAGACGCGACCGTTCGCCGCGCGCCAGCATCACGTGGCCCGCGTGCGGCCAGCCCTTGAATCGGTCCACCGCGAAGGTGAGGCCCGAGCTGCCCTCGGTGAGGTAGGGCGTGTCGATCTGCGCCAGGTTGCCCAGGCAGATGATCTTGGTGCCCGGTCCGGCGCGGGTGATCAGCGTCTTCATCTGCTTGGGCGTCAGGTTCTGCGCCTCGTCGATGATGACGAACTTGTTGAGGAAGGTGCGCCCGCGCATGAAGTTCATGCTCTTGATCTTGATCTTGCTGCGCACCAGCTCCTGCGTGGCCGCGCGGCCCCACTCACCGGCCGCGGTGTCGCCGCGGGCCAGCACCTCGAGGTTGTCGTCGAGCGCACCCATCCACGGGCTCATCTTCTCTTCCTCGGTGCCCGGCAGGAAGCCGATGTCCTCGCCCACCGGCACCGTCACGCGGGTGACGATGACCTCGGTGTAGCGCCGCTCGTCGAGCACCTGCGACAGCGCCGCGGCCAGCGTCATCAGCGTCTTGCCGGTGCCCGCGGTACCGGTCAGGGTGATGAAGTCGCACTCCGGGTCCATCAGCAGGTTGAGCGCGAAGTTCTGTTCGCGGTTGCGCGCGTTGACGCCCCACACCGCGTTCTTCGCATGGGTGTAGTCCTTGAGGGTCTTCAGCACCGCGGTCTTGCCGGTGATCTCGGTGACCTTGGCGTACAGCGGGGCATTGCCCGGGCTCTCGTAGTAGACGAACTGGTTGACCATCAGGCTCGGCACCAGCGGACCGGTGATGCGGTAGAAGGTGTGGCCGCCTTGCTGCCAGCTCTCCATCGTCTTGCCGTGCCGGTCCCAGAAGTCGGCCGGCAGCGGCATCACGCCGCTGTAGAGCAGGTCGCTGTCGTCGAGCGTCTTGTCGTTGCGGTAGTCCTCCGCGGGCAGGCCCAGCGCGCGGGCCTTGATGCGCATGTTGATGTCCTTGGACACCAGCACCACGTCGCGGTCCTTGCGCTGTTCGCGCAGCGCCTGCACCACCCCCAGGATCTGGTTGTCGGCCTTGCCCTGCGGCAGGCCGGCCGGCAGCTTGATGTCGACCAGCGTGGTCTGGAAGAACAGCTTGCCACCGGCGTCGCGGTGGCCGGTCTTGGCCAGCGGAATGCCGGCCGCGGCGTCGTCTTCCTCGCCGTTGCGGGCCATGCTGGCGGCCAGGCCATCGAGCTCGCGGCTGACCTGGCGCGCGTTGCGCGCCACTTCGCTCATGCCCTTCTTGTGGCTGTCCAGTTCCTCCAACGTGATCATCGGGAGGTAGACATCGTGTTCCTCGAAGCGGAACAGGCTCATCGGGTCGTGCATCAGCACGTTCGTGTCCAGCACGAAGAGCTTCACCGTGCCGTCCACCGACTTGCGGCGCGGCCGCGGCGTGGCGGCGGCCTTGCGGGCCGCGGGGGCGGCCGGGGGCAACACCGCGGTCACGGGCGTGGCGCGCGGCGGCGCAGCGATCGGCTCGGCCGGCGCGCGCAACTCCAGCACCGCCGGCTCGGCCGCTGCGGCCGCCTTGGGCGGTCGGCGGGTGGCCCGGGGGGCAGCCTGGGCATCGAAGGCGGAGGGGTCCAGCAGGTCGGCTCGTTTCGCAGGCGGTTTGGGCAGGGGCATGGGAGGTATGTCAGAAGCCAAAGGCCGGTGAAAAAACAAAAAGCCGCACAACACCGTGTGCGGCTTTTTGCGTCGGGGGATGCGCCAGGGATCGCTCTCGCATGCGGCCCATTATGCACATCGGCGGCGACCCGCCTGTGGGAGCTGTCCCACAGTGCCGGCGCCCGTCACGCCGTGGCGTTGAGTTCCTTCACGGCCTTCAACACCTCGTCGACGTGGCCGGCCACCTTGATGCCGCGCCACTCGTTGCGCAGCACCCCTTGCGCATCCACCAGGAAGGTGCTGCGCTCGATGCCTTTGACCTTCTTGCCGTACATGATCTTGTTCTTGACCACGCCGAACATGTGGCACAGTTTCTCTTCGGTGTCGGCGACCAGCTCGAACGGCAGCTCGAGGTTGGCCTTGAATTTCTCGTGCGAAGCGAGGTTGTCGCGCGAGATGCCGAACACCGCAGCGCCCGCAGCCACGAATTCCGCGTGCTGGTCGCGGAACTGCATCGCCTCGGTGGTGCAACCCGGCGTGTTGTCCTTCGGGTAGAAGTAGAGGACCGCCGTCTTGCCGTGCAGCGTCTGGGTGGTGAACTTCACGCCGCCAGTCGCGATGGCTTCGAATTCCGGAAGAGGTTTGTTCAGAGCGGGCGTCATGCTGGAGGTTCTGGGGTGCCACCCAGGACAGGTGGAATCTTTCGATTATAAAGCGTGGGGCATGACCGCCCTCCTGCCGACAGGGGTCGGAGGAACCCGGAACCGGGTGCGCCGTGTCGCCGTCAGGCCAGCACGGCCAGCACCACCCGGCGGCCTTCGGTGGCCAGCACGTTGTAGGTGCGGCAGGCGGCGCCGCTGTCCATCGTCTCGTAGCCCACCCGGGCCTCGATCAGCGCCCGCATCACCGCCGGCGGCGGGAAGCGCAGGCCCGGCCCGCTGCCGTAGATCACCACTTCCGGGTTGCACTCGAGCACCGCCGCCACGTGCTCCGGCGCGAGGTCGCCCGGGGCCTTCGGGGGCCAGGCGCGCACGTCGCCCTTCCAGGGCACGATGACACTGCCGGGCCACGGCTCGGCGTTGACGATGACCTGACCGGGCGCGAACGAGTTGACGACGTTCACGCCCGCGAGACTGTCGGGCTGGAATCTCAAGGGGTGGGGCGGTGCTGGGGGTGGGAAGGCGCCGTTGCCGAACCGGCATGGCGCTGTGGGAAAATTCTATCTTTGCCTTTGCGGACCCTGCTTCGGGTCCGGTTTCCGGAGTTCCTCGCGTGCCGCTCAACCCTCTCGCCAAGTCCAGCAAGCTCGCCAACGTGTGCTACGACATCCGTGGCCCGGTCCTCGAGAAGGCGCGGCAGATGGAAGAGGACGGCCACAAGATCATCAAGCTGAACATCGGCAACCTGGCGGTGTTCGGCCTGGAGCCGCCGGACGAGATCGTGCAGGACATGATCCGCAACCTGCCCAACGCGGCCGGCTACACCGACAGCAAGGGCCTGTTCGCGCCGCGGAAGTCGGTGGTGCACTACACGCAGGAGAAGGGCGTCGCCGGCGTCACGGTCGATGATGTCTACCTCGGCAACGGCGCCTCCGAGCTGATCGCGATGAGCATGAACGCGCTGCTCGACGACGGCGACGAGGTGCTGATCCCGTCGCCCGACTACCCGCTCTACACGGCGGTGGTGGCGCTGTCCGGCGGCACGCCGGTGCACTACCTCTGCGACGAGCAGGCCGAGTGGTACCCTGACCTGGACGACATCCGCGCCAAGATCACGCCGCGCACCAAGGCGCTGGTGGTGATCAACCCGAACAACCCCACCGGCGCGCTGTACCCGAAGGAGATCCTCGAAGGCCTGATCGAGATCGCCCGCCAGCACCGGCTGGTGGTGTTCGCCGACGAGATCTACGACAAGACGCTGTACGACGGCAACGTGCACACCAGCATGGCCTCACTGGCCGACGACGTGCTGTTCCTGACCTTCAACGGCCTGTCGAAGAACTACCGCTCGTGTGGCTATCGCGCTGGCTGGATGGTGGTGTCGGGCGAGAAGCGCCATGCGCGCGACTACATCGAGGGCCTCAACATGCTGGCCTCGATGCGCCTGTGCGCCAACACGCCCGGCCAGCTCGCGATCCAGACCGCGCTCGGCGGCTACCAGAGCATCAAGGACCTGGTCGCGCCCGGCGGCCGCCTGTGCCGCCAGCGCGATCTCGCGCACAAGCTGCTGACCGAGATCCCCGGCGTCACCTGCGTGAAGCCGAAGGCCGCGCTGTACATGTTCCCGAAGCTCGACCCCAAGCTGTACCCGATCGCCGACGACCAGCAGTTCGCCTACGAACTGCTCGCCGAGGAGCGGGTGCTGATCGTGCAGGGCACCGGCTTCAACTGGTCGCACACCGATCACTTCCGGCTGGTCTTCCTGCCGAACTCCGACGACCTGGCCGAGGCCATCGGCCGCATCGCCCGTTTCCTCGACGGCTACCGGCGCCGCCACAGCGTCTGAGCCGCGTTCCCGCCTTCCGCCCCTCCGTTCACTGACAACACCCGCGGCGCCACCAGCGTCCCCAAGCTCTCATGAAACCCATCCAAGTCGGCCTTCTGGGCATCGGTACCGTCGGCAGCGGCACGTTCAACGTGCTCACCCGCAACCAGGAAGAGATTCGTCGCCGTGCGGGCCGGGGCATCGAGATCGCGATGGTGGCCGACCTGAACGTCGAACGTGCCCGCGAAGTGGTGGGCGACCAGGCGCAGGTCGTCGCCGACGCGCGCGAGGTCATTGCCAATCCCGCCATCGACATCGTCGTCGAGCTGATCGGCGGCTACGGCATCGCCCGCGCGCTGGTGCTGGAGGCCATCGCGGCCGGCAAGCACGTCGTCACGGCCAACAAGGCGCTGCTGGCGGTGCATGGCACCGAGATCTTCGAGGCCGCGCGCGCCAAGGGCGTGATCGTCGCGTTCGAGGCCGCGGTGGCCGGCGGCATCCCGATCATCAAGTCGCTGCGCGAAGGCCTGACCGCCAACCGCATCCAGTGGATCGCCGGCATCATCAACGGCACGACCAACTTCATCCTCTCGGAAATGCGCGAGAAGGGGCTCGACTTCGACGTCGTGCTGAAGGAGGCCCAGCGCCTGGGCTATGCCGAGGCCGACCCGACCTTCGACATAGAAGGTGTCGACGCCGCGCACAAGGCCACCATCATGAGCGCGATCGCGTTCGGCATCCCGGTGCAGTTCGACAAGGCGCATGTCGAGGGCATCACGAAGCTGTCGGCGGCCGACATCCGCTACGCCGAACAACTGGGCTACCGCATCAAGCTGCTGGGCATTGCCCGCCGCCGTGAACAGGGCATCGAGCTGCGCGTGCACCCGACGCTGATCCCGGCCAAGCGCCTGATCGCCAACGTCGAAGGCGCGATGAACGCGGTGCTGGTGCAGGCCGATGCCGTGGGCACCACGCTGTACTACGGCAAGGGCGCCGGCAGCGAGCCCACCGCGTCGGCCGTGATCGCCGACCTGGTCGACATCACCCGCCTGCACACCGCCGACCCCGACCACCGCGTGCCGCACCTGGCCTTCCAGCCCGACGAGCTGCACGCCACGCCGATCCTGCCGATCGAGCAGGCCGAGACCGCCTTCTACCTGCGCCTGCGCGTGGCCGACCAGAAGGGCGTGCTCGCCGCGATCACGCAGATCCTCGCCGAGGGCGACGTGTCGATCGACGCCGTGCTGCAGCGGGAATCGGCCGACGGCGAGAACCAGACCGACCTGATCATCCTGACACACGTGGCGGAAGAAGGCCGGCTGCGCGCCGCGCAGGCCCGGATGCAGGCGCTGCCGACCGTGCTGGCGCCGATCGTGAGCCTGCGCAAGGAAGAGCTGGCATGAAGTACCTCAGCACGCGCGGCGACCAGACGCCGCGCCGCTTCTCCGAGATCCTGCTCGAAGGCCTCGCGCCCGACGGCGGCCTGTACCTGCCCGAGTCGTACCCGCAGATCGACGACGCCACGCTGACGCGCTGGCGCGGCCTCTCGTATGCCGGATTGGCGTTCGAGATCCTGTCGCTCTACATCGACGACATCCCGCCGGCCGACCTGAAGGCGCTGGTCGACAAGACCTACACCGAAGCGGTGTTCGGCACCGCCGCCATCGTGCCGCTGCGGCCGCTGGAAGCGGGGGTCTGGCTGGAGGCGCTGTCCAACGGGCCGACGCTGGCCTTCAAGGACATGGCGATGCAGCTGCTTGGCAACCTGTTCGAGTACGAGCTGGGCCGCCGCGGCGAGACGCTGAACATCCTCGGTGCCACCTCCGGCGACACCGGCAGCGCGGCCGAATACGCGATGCGCGGCAAGAAGGGCGTGAACGTCTTCATGCTCAGCCCGCACGGCCGCATGAGCCCGTTCCAGCAGGCGCAGATGTTCAGCCTGCAGGACCCGAACATCCACAACCTCTGCGTGCAGGGCGTGTTCGACGACTGCCAGGACATCGTCAAGGCGGTCTCCAACGACCTGGCGTTCAAGCGCCAGTACCGCATCGGCACGGTCAACTCGATCAACTGGGCGCGCCTGCTGGCCCAGGTGGTCTACTACTTCGCCGGCTACTTCCAGGCCACCACGTCGAACGACCAGAAGGTCAGCTTCACGGTGCCCTCGGGCAACTTCGGCAATGTCTGCGCCGGCCACGTGGCGCGCATGATGGGGCTGCCGGTGGAGCGGCTGGTGGTGGCCACCAACGAGAACAACGTGCTGGAAGAGTTCTTCCGCACCGGCACCTACCGCGTGCGCGGCAGCGCCGAGACCTTCGAGACCTCCAGCCCGTCGATGGACATCTCGAAGGCGTCGAACTTCGAGCGCTTCATCCACGACCTGCTCGGCCGCAACGGCGCGCAGACCCGGTCGCTCTTCGGCGAGGCGCTGGCCCGCGAGGCCGCGTTCACGCTGCCGCCCAGTGTGTTCGCCAAGGTGCGCGAGTACGGCTTCGTCGCCGGCACCAGCAACCACGCCGACCGCCTGGCCACCATCCGCGACTGCTGGCAGCGTTTCGGCCAGCTGATCGACACCCACACCGCCGACGGCGTGAAGGTGGCGCGCGAGCAACTGCAGCCCGGCGTGCCGATGATCGTGCTCGAGACCGCGCTGCCGGCCAAGTTCGCCGACACCATCCGCGAGGCGGTGGGCATCGACGCACCGCGGCCGGCCGCGCTGGCCACAATCGAGTCGCTGCCCAAGCGCTTCGAGGTGATGGAGCCGTCGGTCGATGCGGTGAAGGCGCTGATCGCGCGCCACGTCGCGGCCTGACGACCACGGAGGAGCCCTTCGATGCGCGTGGTGGGACTGTGCGGGTGTTCGGGCTCGGGCAAGACGACGCTCGGTGTCGGCCTGATCGCCGCGCTCAGGGCCGCGGGCTGCCGCGTGTCGGTCATCAAGCACACGCACAAGCGCTTCGAGGTCGACGTGCCCGGCAAGGACTCGTGGCGCCACCGCGAGGCCGGCGCGTTCGAGGTGCTGGTGGCCAACCGGCAGCGGCTGGTGCTGCAGCGCGAGTTCGAGGCCGAGGCCGCCGACATCACCGTGCGCGACCTGCTGGCCGAGCTGGTCGACCTGGGCGACAGCCATTGGGTGCTGGTCGAGGGCTTCAAGCACGCCGACCTGCCGCGCATCGAGGTGTGGCGTGCCGCCTGCGAGGTGCCGGTGCAGTACCCGCACGACCCGTTCGTCGTCGCGGTGGCCAGCTCCGATGCGGCGCCGGTGCCCACCGCGCTGCCCTGGTTGAACCTGGACGATCCGGCCGCCGTGGCGGCCTTCCTCCTTTCCGATCCGCAACGCTATGAATGCCGCCGTGACTGAACCGGGCAAGAAGCCGCCGTTGATGCCGCTGGAAGACGCGCTGGCCCAGGCGCTGCGCCAGGTGCTGCCGCTGCCAGCCGACCAGGCCGAGACGGTGCCCACCGAGCGGGCGCTCGGCCGCGTGCTCGCCGAGGACCTGCGCTCGCTGGTGGACGTGCCGCCCGCCGACAACTCGGCGATGGACGGTTACGGCGTGCGGGTGGCCGACATCGCCGCCGTCGGCACGGTGCTGCCGGTCGGCCAGCGGATCGCGGCCGGGCAGGTCGGCACGCCGCTGCAGCCCGGCACCGCGGTGCGCATCTTCACCGGTGCGGCGATCCCCGAGGGCGTCGACGCCATCGTGATGCAGGAAGACACCGAACCGGTGCCCGATGCGGCCGCCGCGTTCGGGGCCGTGCGGGTGCGGCAGCTGCCCACCGCGGGGCAGTCGATCCGCCAGCAGGGCGAAGACGTTCGGGCCGGGTCGGTGGTGCTCACCGCCGGCACGCGCCTGACGCCGGCACGGCTCGGCCTGGCCGCATCGTGCGGTGCGGCCGCGCTGAAGGTGATGCGCGCGCCGCGGGTGGCGATCTTCTCCACCGGCGACGAGTTGCTGATGCCCGGCGAGCCGCCGCGGCCCGGCGCGATCTACAACTCGAACCGCTTCACGCTGCACGGCCTGCTGCAGGCGGCCGGCTGTGTCGTCACCGACCTGGGCATCGTCGAGGACACGCTGGAGGCGACCCGCGCCTGCCTGCGCGAGGCCGCCGCGGCGAACGACCTGATCATCACCACCGGCGGCGTGTCGGTGGGCGAGGAAGACCACGTGCGCCCGGCCGTGCTGGCCGAGGGCGAACTGGCGCTGTGGCAACTGGCCATCAAGCCGGGCAAGCCGTTCGCGCTGGGGTCGGTGCGCAAGCCGGCGGGCGGGGCGGCGCTCTTCGCCGGCGTGCCGGGCAACCCGGTGGCCTGTTTCGTGACCTTCCTGATCCTCGTGCAGCCGCTGCTGCGCCGGCTGCAGGGCGAGGCCGAGGTGCTGCCGCAGCGCTGGCGCCAGCGCGCCGACTTCGCCTGGCCGAAGGCCGACAAGCGGCGCGAATTCTTGCGCGTGCGCCGCAACGCCCAGGGCGGGCTGGACCTGTTCCCGAACCAGGGCTCCGGCGTGCTCACCTCGGCGGCCTGGGCCGACGGGCTGGTGGACGTGCCGCCCGGCACCTCGTTCGAGACCGGTGCGGTGGTCGACTTCCTGCCGTTCGGAACACCATGACGATCGACGTGCAACTGCGCTTCTTCGCCTCGCTGCGCGAGGCGCTCGGCGAGGGCGAGACACTGGCGCTGCCGGGCCCGTCCACCGTGGGCGGCGTGCGCGACCTGCTGATCGCCCGCGGCGAGCCCTATGCGACCCGGTTGGCGCGCCAGAAGGCCGTGCGTGCCGCGCTGGACCAGGCGATGTGCGCGGACGACCAGCCGGTCACCGCGCCTTGCGAGATCGCTTTCTTCCCCCCCGTGACCGGCGGCTGAGACCCCGGCAGGAACCCGCTGCATGAATGCCCCGAGGCCCCAGGATTTCTTGCGTCCGCTGGAAGCCGATCTTGCGCACGCGGTGCGCCGCATCGTCGACACCGCGCTGGCCGAGCTGCAGCGTGCGTCGAAGGGCGAGTCGGCCGACCGGCTCGCCGCCCGCGCGCTGCTGGACGGCCGCGAGCGCAGCCGCTTCTGGCAGGCCTGGTGGCGCGAGCTGAGCGCGGCGCTGCAGGACGACCCGACCGCGCCGCCGCCGGACACCGCGGACGCCCCGCCGACGCTCGCCTCGGCGCTGACGCTGAAGGACAAGGACGAGATCGATGAGGACATCGAGCTGGCCCGCCTGGCGCAGGACCTGGAGTCCGAGTGCGAGGTCACGCTGCGCGAGCTGCGCCTGCTCTACAGCGGCCTGCGCGGCCTCGACGTGGTCGACCTGCAGGCGCCGCCGCTGACACCCCAAACCAGCGCCGCCTCGCTCGGCCGGGCCGCCCGCAGCCTGCCGGTCACGCCGGCCGTGCGGCTGGCGCTGCTGCGCGCCGTGGTGCCGGCGGCCTTGCTGCACCTGCCGTCGCTGTTCGCGGTGGAGGTGCGCCGGCTGAAGGAGGCCGGCGTCGAGCCGGCGGCCTACCAGGTGCTGCCGAGCCGCGACTTCGGCGGCCCGCGGCACGGCGAGGACACGGACGATGTCGGCGCGCGCATCCAGGCGGTGCTGAACCGGCTGCTGTCGCAGGCCGGGCCGGCCGGCACGCCGGGCGAGCGGCCTTCCGCGGCGATCAGCGACGCGTGGATGGACGGCGTGCTGCAGGCGGTGCAGCAGGAGGCGCGGCCGTCGCCGGCGATGGGCCGGCTGATGGAGCGCCTGGCAGTGCCCGGCCAGCTGCTGGCGCGCGCCGAGCCGCAGATCTGGCAGCAGGCCGACCATGCCTGGTGGGCGCTGCTCGACCGCCTGCTGGGACTGTGCGCGGTGCTCGACGGCCAACCCGGCGGCGCCCAGGACCGCTTCGCGCAGCGCTGCGATGCGATCGTCGCGCGGCTGCTGCCGGACGACGGCCGCGTGCCTGACAGCGCCGTCTGCCGGGCCGTGCTCGAGGAGCTGACCACGGCCGCGCAGGCGCTGGCTGGCGCGTCGCCGGGGGCGGGCGAGGGCGACGCGACCGGGCCGTCTTCCGGCGTCGTGAAGCTGGTGCGCGAGCAGCTGTCGCAGCAGCTGCGGGTCAGCGAGGCACCGGGCAGCCTGCGCCGCTTCCTGATGGGCCCGTGGCTGCGCGTGCTCTCCACCGCGCTCGATCCGGAACGCGGCGAGCCGGCCCAGGCGCAGCGCTACACGGAATGGGTCGACCACGTGCTCGCGGCGCTGCGCAGCGAGGGCCGCGCCACCGAACTGGCGCCGCTGCTGGCGCGCGGGCGCGAAGGCCTGGCCTCGATCGCGCTGCCCGAAGCGCAGATCGCCACCTGGATGGAAGACCTCGAGCAGCACCTCGAGGAGCGCCGCCAGCAGCCCGCCGCGGCGCCGGGCGCCGAGCCCGCCTGGCGCCATGAAGACCTGCCCACCGTGCCGATCGACCTGCATCCCAGCGCCCATGGCGCCCGGGCGCGGCGCGACCGCATCGCCTGGATCAACGGCCTGCGCGTGGGCGACCTCTGCCGCCTGCAACTCGAAGACCGCTGGTACACCGTGCAACTGGTGGTCGACCCGGTGGCCGAGCACCGCGAGGACGAGGTGTATGTCTTCCAGAGCCGCGAACCGCTGGGCCGCCACGCGCTGACCAAGGACGCGCTGGTGCGCCTGCGCGCCGACGGCCTGGCGACCACCGTCGAGCCGGGAGCGTTCATCGCCAAGGCGCTGGACACCCTGCCGGCCGACCTGGACACCCGCCTGCCGCGCCGCAAACCGCGATGATGGCGCCATGACCGCGTCCATCGAGATCAGCGTCGGCCCCGCCGACTTCGACGTCTCCACCGAGCTGGCCCGGCTGCGCGCCGGCGACGGCGGCGCCGGCGCCGTGGTGTCGTTCGTCGGCATGGTGCGCGACCGCAACGACGGCCGCGACGTGCAGGCGATGGCGCTGGAGCACTACCCCGGCATGACCGAGCGCTCGATCCACGCGATGGCCGAGGCGGCGGTGCAGCGCTTCGGGCTGCACGCGGTGCGGGTGATCCACCGCGTCGGCACGCTGCAGCCGCTCGACCAGATCGTGCTGGTGGCGGTGACCGCCGCGCACCGCGGCGAGGCTTTCCAGGGCTGCGAGTTCCTGATGGACTACCTGAAGATCGCCGCGCCGTTCTGGAAGAAGGAGACCGCGCCGGACGGCAGCAGCCGCTGGGTGGACGCCCGCGTGGCCGACGATGCCGCCGCGCAGCGCTGGGGCATCGCCTTGCCGGGCTGAGGTGGACTCCCTCTCCCCCTGGGAGAGGGCCGGGGTGAGGGCGCGGCCGCGCCAGACCACCGAGTGGTGCCGGCCCCTCACCCCAACCCTCTCCCCAAAGGGGCGAGGGAGATCGGCGTGGCACTTGAAATCGGGCCCTTCGCCCCGCAAGTCCCGCCAACCGGAGGTTTTCCACCCATGCGACTCGACAAACTGACCACGCTGCTGCAGCAGGCCCTGGGCGACGCACAGAGCCTGGCGCTGGCGGCCGACCATCCCTACATCGAAGCGCCCCACCTGCTGAAGGCCTTGCTGCAGCAGGAAGACGGCCCGCGCTCGTTGCTGCAGCGCGCCGGCGTGAACCTGCGCGCGCTGGACGATGCGGTGGACACTGCGCTGTCGCGCATTGCCAAGGTCGACGGCGCCCAGCTGCAGCCCGGCCGTGAACTGGTCTCGCTGCTGCAGGCGGCCGAGAAGGAGGCCAACAAGCGCGGCGACCAGTACGTCGCCAGCGAGATGGTGCTGCTCGCCCTGGCCGACCAGAAGAACGACTTCGCCAACGCCCTGCGCAGCGCCGGGCTGACCCGAAAGGGCCTCGAGGCGGCGGTGGACGCCGTGCGCGGCGGCCAGAAAGTGGACAACGCCGAGGCCGAGGGCCAGCGCGAGGCGCTGAAGAAGTACACCCTCGACCTCACCGACCGCGCCCGGGCCGGCAAGCTGGACCCGGTGATCGGCCGCGACGACGAGATCCGCCGCGCCATCCAGGTGCTGCAGCGCCGCTCGAAGAACAACCCGGTGCTGATCGGCGAGCCGGGCGTGGGCAAGACCGCCATCGTCGAAGGGCTGGCGCAGCGCATCGTGCATGGCGAGGTGCCCGAGTCGCTGAAGGACAAGCGCGTGCTGGTGCTCGACATGGCCGGTTTACTGGCCGGCGCGAAGTACCGCGGCGAGTTCGAGGAGCGGCTGAAGGCGGTGCTGAAGGAGGTGGCGGCCGACGAGGGGCGCATCATCCTCTTCATCGACGAGATCCACACGATGGTGGGCGCCGGCAAGGCCGAGGGCGCCATCGACGCCGGCAACATGCTGAAGCCCGCGCTCGCGCGCGGCGAGCTGCACTGCATCGGCGCGACCACGCTGGACGAGTACCGCAAGTACATCGAGAAGGACGCCGCGCTGGAGCGGCGCTTCCAGAAGGTGCTGGTCGACGAGCCGACGGTGGAGGCCACCATTGCCATCCTGCGCGGGCTGCAGGAGAAGTACGAGGTGCACCACGGCGTCGAGATCACCGATCCGGCCATCGTCGCCGCGGCCGAGCTCTCGCACCGCTACATCACCGACCGCTTCCTGCCCGACAAGGCGATCGACCTGATCGACGAGGCCGCCGCCAAGATCAAGATCGAGATCGACTCGAAGCCCGAGGCGATGGACAAGCTCGACCGCCGCATCATCCAGCTGAAGATCGAGCACGCGGCGGTGAAGAAGGAGAAGGACGAGGCGTCGATCAAGCGCCTGGGCCTGATCGAGGACGAGATCACCAAGCTCGAGCGCGAATACGCCGACCTGGAAGAGATCTGGAAGGCCGAGAAGGCCGCCGCGCAGGGCTCGGCGCATGTGAAGGAAGAGATCGACCGCATCCGCTTCCAGATCGAGGAACTCAAGCGCAAGGGCGACTTCAACAAGGTCGCCGAGCTGCAGTACGGCAAGCTGCCCGAGCTGGAGACGCGCCTGAAGGAAGCACAGGCCAAGGAGGCCGGCAAGGCCTCGGGCGAGAAGGGCCCGCAGCTGCTGCGCACGATGGTGGGCGCCGAGGAGATCGCCGAGGTGATCTCGCGCGCCACCGGCATCCCGGTCAGCAAGCTGATGCAGGGCGAGCGCGACAAGCTGCTGCAGATGGAAGCCAAGCTGCACGAGCGCGTGGTCGGGCAGGACGAGGCCATCGTCGCGGTGAGCGACGCGATCCGCCGTTCGCGCGCCGGCCTGTCGGACCCGAACCGGCCGCTGGGCTCGTTCCTGTTCCTCGGCCCCACCGGCGTGGGCAAGACCGAGCTGTGCAAGGCGCTGGCAGGCTTCCTGTTCGACAGCGAGGAGCACATGATCCGCATCGACATGAGCGAGTTCATGGAGAAGCACTCGGTGTCGCGGCTGATCGGTGCGCCCCCGGGCTACGTGGGCTATGACGAAGGCGGCTACCTGACCGAGGCGGTGCGGCGCAAGCCCTACAGCGTGGTGCTGCTGGACGAGGTCGAGAAGGCCCATCCGGACGTCTTCAACGTGCTGCTGCAGGTGCTCGACGACGGCCGCCTGACCGACGGCCAGGGCCGCACGGTGGACTTCAAGAACACCGTGATCGTGATGACCAGCAACCTGGGCTCGCACCTCATCATGCAGATGGCCGGGCAGGACAGCGAGCTGATCCGCGAGGCCGTGTGGGCCGAGGTCAAGCAGCACTTCCGTCCGGAGTTCCTGAACCGGATCGACGAGACGGTGGTGTTCCATGCGCTGGACCAGCAGCACATCGAGTCGATCGCGAAGATCCAGCTCAAGGGCCTGGAGCAGCGGCTGGCGAAGATGGACATGCAGCTCGACGTCTCGCCGCAGGCGCTGGCCGAGCTCGCCAAGGTGGGCTTCGACCCGGTGTTCGGCGCGCGGCCGCTGAAGCGGGCGATCCAGCAGCGCATCGAGAACCCGGTGGCCAAGCTGATCCTGGAAGGGCGCTTCGGCGCCAAGGACGTGATCCCGGTGGCGGTGGGCGCCGACGGCGGCCTGGAGTTCGGCCGCACGGTTCACTGATCGGACATCGACGCGTCATCGAGAGCGGGGCCGGCCTATCATCCGGCCCCGCTCTCTTTTTTTGTCTCCGATGTCCAAGTCCGCGCCCGTTCCCCCCGAGCAACTGCCCGTCGTCATCGTCGGGGCGGGCCTGGCCGGCCTGTCGGTGGCGCTGCACCTGGCCGAGCGGCACCGGGTCATCGTGCTGGCCAAGCGCAACGTCGAGGAGGCGGCCACGGCCTGGGCGCAGGGCGGCATCGTCGGCGTGCTGGGCGACGACGACAGCATCGAGAGCCATGTGGCCGACACGCAGGCCGCCGGCGCCGGGCTGGTGGACGAGCACACCGCGCGCTTCATCGCCGAGAACAGCGCCCAGGCGGTGGCCTGGCTGGTGCAGCAGGGCGTGCCGTTCTCGCCCGACCCGGCCGGCCCGCTCGGCCTGCACCTGACCCGCGAGGGGGGTCACACGGTGCGCCGCATCGCCCATGCGGCCGATGCCACCGGCAAGGCCATCCACGATGCGCTGCTGGCGCGGGTGGCCGAACACCCGAACATCGAACTGCGCCACCCGTGGATGGCGGTCGACCTGATCACCTCGCGGCACCTGCAGCGCGACGAACAAACCCGCTGCTACGGGGTCTACGCGCTCGACATCACCAGCGGCGCGGTGCACACGCTGGCCGCCAGCGCGGTGGTGCTGGCCAGCGGCGGCGCCGGCAAGGTGTACCGCTACACCACCAACCCGGAGACGTCGACCGGCGACGGCATCGCGATGGCCTGGCGCGCCGGCTGCCGGGTGGCGAACATGGAGTTCATCCAGTTCCACCCGACCTGCCTGTACCACCCGCAGGACCGCACCTTCCTGATCACCGAGGCGCTGCGCGGCGAGGGCGGGCTGCTGAAGCTGCCAACGCCGGACGGCGGCATCGGCCACCGCTTCATGCCCGACCACGACGAGCGCGCCGAGCTGGCGCCGCGCGACGTGGTGGCCCGTGCGATCGACTTCGAGATGAAGCGCCATGGCGTGGACCACGTCTGGCTCGACGCCCGGCACCTGGGCGAGGCGTTCCTGAAAGAACACTTCCCGACCATCCATGCGCGCTGCCTGGCGCTGGGCATCGACATCGCACGCGCGCCGATCCCGGTGGTGCCGGCGGCGCACTACACCTGTGGCGGCGTCGTCACCGATCTGTCGGGCCGCACCGACCTGCCGGGCCTGTTCGCCGTGGGCGAGACCACCTACACCGGCCTGCATGGCGCGAACCGGCTGGCCAGCAACTCGCTGCTGGAATGCGTGGTGGTGGGGCGCACCTGCGCCGAGCAGATCACCGCCGGCACCGCGCCGCTGGGCGAGGCGCTGCCGGCCTGGGACGAGAGCCTGGTGCACAACGCCGACGAACAGGTCGTCATCGCCCACAACTGGGACGAGCTGCGCCTGCTGATGTGGAACTACGTCGGCATCGTGCGCACCACCAAGCGGCTGGAGCGGGCCCTGCACCGCATCCAGCTGCTGCGCGGCGAGATCGACGACTACTACGCCAACTTCACGGTCAACCGCGACCTGCTGGAGCTGCGCAACCTGGTCGACTGCGCCGAGCTGATCGTGCGCTCGGCGCTGGGCCGGCAGGAGAGCCGCGGGCTGCACTACAGCCGCGACTTCCCGCAGACGCTGCCGGTGAGCTTCCCGACCGTGCTGGTGCGCGCGCCCCGGGCGCGGCGGCCGCGGCCGGGTGTCAACGACGACAGCGTCGGCCTGTGCGGCTGATCAGCGGCGCGCCCGCATGGCGATGCGGGCCTGCACGAACTCGAACGCAAACGCGACCGCGTCGCTGACCGACTGTTCGATGCCCAGGCGTTCCTTCTCGGTGAGGTAGAACGCCAGGTCCACCGAGTGGCGGATGTAGCGGGCGCCGAGCCGGTTCAGCGCGACGCAGGCCACGTCGGGCAGCGACTCCTCGTCGAGGTACGGGTAGTTCGCGGCCAGGCGCGCGACCAGGTCGAACACCGGGCGCTCGTAGTGGTTGTGGACGGAGCTGAAGTCTGCGTTCATGGGCCGGGCCGCGAAGCGGGTGAGGACATGCAGGCTTATCGGTACTGCGGGTGAGGACTTGACCGGGGAGCGGTTCTCTGTGGGAGCGGCTTCAGCCGCGATCGGTGGTGGGCAGCGAATCGCGGCTGAAGCCGCTCCTACAGAGGAAAACAGAGAGCAGAGAACCGGGTCAGGCGGCCCCGATGCCCGGCACCAGCCCGCGCGGCTGCCGCTTCGCGGTGGCCAGTGCCTCCGGGTGCGCCTTCACATAGGCCAGCATCCGCTCGATGCAGGCGGCGGCCTGGCCGCGGATGGGCTCTTCGACATGCACTTCGCCCGAGCCCTGCTCGAGGCACTGGATCACGCCGCGCAGGCCGTTCATCGCCATCCACGGGCAGTGCGCGCAGCTCTTGCACGTGGCGCTGTTGCCGGCGGTGGGCGCCTCGATCAGCACCTTGCCCGGTGCGGCCTGGCGCATGCGGTGGAAGAGGGCGTTGTCGGTGGCGACGATGAACTCCTGCTGCGGCGACTCGACCACCGCCTTCAGCAGCTGGCTGGTCGAGCCGACGACGTCGGCCTGCGCGGTGACGCCCGCGGGCGACTCGGGGTGCACCAGCACCAGCGCACGCGGGTGGTCCTTGCGCAGCAGCTCGAGCTCCAGGCCCTTGAACTCGTCGTGCACGATGCAGGCGCCGTTCCACATCAGCATGTCGGCGCCGGTCTCGCGCTGCACGTAGGCGCCGAGGTGCTTGTCGGGCGCCCAGAGGATCTTCTCGCCCTGCTCGTGCAGGTGGCGCACGATGGCCAGCGCGCAGGAGCTGGTGACCATCCAGTCGGCGCGGGCCTTCACGGCGGCGCTGGTGTTGGCGTAGACGACGACCTTGCGGTCCGGATGGGCGTCGCAGAAGGCGGCGAAGTCGTCGGGCGGACAGCCGAGGTCGAGCGAGCAGGTGGCCTCGAGGTCGGGCATCAGCACGCGCTTCTCGGGCGACAGGATCTTGGCCGATTCGCCCATGAAGCGCACGCCGGCGACCACCAGCGTCTGCGCCGCATGGTCGCGCCCGAAACGCGCCATCTCCAGCGAGTCGGAGACGATGCCGCCGGTCTCCATCGCCAGGTCCTGCAGGTCGCCGTCGACGTAGTAGTGCGCGACGAGCACGGCCCGCTTCTCCTCGAGCAGGGCCCGTGCGCGCGCCATCAGCTGTTCACGTTCGGCGGGGCTGGGCGTGTCCGGCACACGCGCCCAGGCGTGGGCGGTGCAGGTGGCGCCGGCGCCATCCTGGCGCTGGTAGTCGAACTGCTTCTGGTCCATGAGGCGATGGCTGCGGACCGGGAGGCCGGATCCGGGGAACTGACAGGGGCCGTTATCGTAGCGGAGCCGCCGTTCGGAAGCCGGCGAGAGGGTGGCGGATCAGTCGATCTCGTGCCACGCCACCGCCAGCTGCCAGCGGGCGTGGCGCAGGTCGAACGCTGGATCGTCGCGGTCGAACGAGGCCACCAGCAGCAGGCCCGGGTGCTCGGGCAGCGGCTGGGCCAGCAGCGCGCGCTCGCGGCCCTGCCAGAGCAGTTCGTCCAGCGGCAGCGACGGGGCCGATTCGCGCGCACCGGCGCCCCAGAGCTGCAGTGCGATGCGCGTCGCGGCCTCGATGTCGGCAGTCTCGCCGGTGCCGCCGAGGATGGCGTGCGAGCAGGCGTCGAGCACCGCGGTGGCGCGGGCCGCCGGGGCGAGCGCGGCCACTTCGGCGGCGCTCGCGCAGCGCTCGAGCGCCGGCCGCTCCGGCAGCTCGGCGAGCGCCTCGTCGGCGAAGGGGGGCGGCAGCGGCAAGTCCGGCGCATCGATGGCCGCCGGCGGCGCGGCGCGGCCGAGCCGGCGGAACGCGGCGCTGTCGGTCACCCGGTCGAGCAGGGGCGCGAGCCAGCCGGGGGCGCGGCTGAACGACGCCTCGACCACCTGCACCTCGACGCTGCGCGGCCACGCCACGCGGCGCAGCCGTTCGGCCCGGCTGGGTTTGTCCTGCGGGATCAAGAACTGCAGCGCCGGACCGCGCCAGGCACCCTGGCCGCAGAACTGCTGCAGCCGGCGCGGCACCTCGCGGTACTCGCTCGAGTAGCCGGTGAGCACGGCGGCATGGTCGCTGCGCTCGAGCAGCGTCAGCGCGACGTCGGCACTGGCCGGGTCGGTCGCGTCGGCCTCGATGTGCAGCACGCCGAGCAGGCGACCGTCGTCGCCCTGCACCACGGTGTGGTGCACCAGGGCGAAGGTGCGGTCGCCCTCGGCATGCGCCAGCCGCGTGGCGCCGGGGGCGCGCCCGCCTTCACCGGCGAGGTCGCCCAACGCCTGCGCAGGCCAGCTGCGGCCGGCGTCCCAGAAGGCCACCCAGCGGTCGATGGGGCGCGCTTCGCGCGGGAAAAAATCCTGCAGCCGGGGCGCCGAGGGCCTGAGGTCGGCAGTGCGCAGCAGCCGCACCCGCGGCGGTTCGTTGCCGGCGGCTTCGCCCACCGGTGGTGCCACCGAATTCAGGCTCGACCAGATGCTGTCCTCGCGGTCGGCGTCGTCCTCGGCAAATCGGGACGAACGCGCGCCGCTGGCACTGCGCTTGGACTTCGGATTCAACATGCAACGCTCCGGCCTGAGGCGGCCGCGACGGAAGGAAACGCGGATGTTGCCATGCTCGCGTGACGCGCTCCCCGTCCGCAGCCACCGAGCGGGTCAAGCGGCGGTCAAGCGAGCACTTGTTGCGCTTCCATGATCCGGAACCGGGTCATCGCCAAGTTGCTGCGCAGCTTGTCGAGCACCGCCAGGATGAACAGGTCGGGATGCGCCTGCAGCGTGCGCAGGATGTGGTAGCGGCTGCCGGCCGTCACCAGCACCTCGTCGACCGGGTCGTTCGAACGCCAGTGGCCCATCTGCCGCAGCGTGCGGCGGTGCGCCTGCAGCACTTCGGCCGCGGCGGCGGCGGCGCGGTCGATGTCCGGGCCGCGGCCCTCGCTGGCGACCACGGCACCGGTTTCGACGTTGACCAGTGCCGCGAAGATCAAGCCGTCGAGCAGCATCAGTTCCTGCAGCACCGCGGTGGCGCGGTCGGGAGCGCCGCCGGGTTCGGCGGCCGGCATCACCGACGTGAAGGCCGGCTCCCGGCGGGCGAGCGCAGCCAGCGGCATCGGCCGCGAGCCGAGCGGCTCTTCGGCCAGCACGCCGGGGTCGGTGTCCAGTGCCGGCGGCGGTGAAGGGCGCACTTCGTTCCAGTGCGTCAGCAGCAGGTTCCAGACGGTGCTCGCGCTGGTGAGGGGCTCGCTGCGCACCTTCACGTGCAGCTGCACCGGCCAGGTGATGCCGAGGATCTTCTGCTCGATCCAGTGGGCCCCCACCGGCAGCAGGAACAGCATCTCGCGGCAATGCCAGTGGTCGCTGGCGGCGGCGCGGCGCAGGGCCTCGATCATGTTCTCGACGGCGCTGCTGTGCATCGGGCCGATGATCACGACGGTGAGGTCGGAGCGCTCCATCAGCGCCAGCGGGATCAGCTGCGCATCCCGGCCGTGCGCCCGCACGTCGGCGTGGTAGATCTTCAGCGTGTCGTCATGGCGACGTGGCAGCAGCGTGCGCTCGATCATCGCCAGCGTGCCGAGGGTGCCCTGGTCGCGCAGGTGCAGCCGCTCGATCGGCTGGCCGCTGGCATCCGACAGCGCCTTGATCACGCTGGTGGCCCACATCTGCGCCGGGTCGTACAGCGTGATCAGGCGCTCGCCGTCGCGTTCCTCGGCCTGGCTGGAGAAGTGCGCCCGCATCGCCTGTGCCGGCGAGCCGGTGACGAACAGATCGCGGGTGTGGCGCTCGACCACGGCACCGGCCGGGGCGGCCCTGCCGCGCGGGACCTCGTCGGTCTCCAGCACGGCGGTGGCGGCGAACTCGGTGTCGGCTTCGGCCGTGGACGGCCGACGGGTCGAGGCGGCGTCGCGCAGCGGGTAGAGGTCACCAAACAGGCTTCTGAGCATGGTCGACGGGCCGACGCCGCAGATGGAATTGGTAACAGTGTGGCTTGAATCGGAAAAATGGTAAATCCACGGGAACACCGAAGCGGGGGCCGCGGCCGCCTATGATCCGGCCCGCGCCCCCCGCGAGGGGCGCGTCCGCCGGTGTCTGCATGTCCCTGTCTTTCGTTTTCTCGCCGTGGCGGCTGCGGTGGCCGCGTCTTGCCGTGCTGTGTTGGCTGGCCCTCGTGGGGATGGCGACGGCGCGCGCCGAGGCCGATTTCCTGCCGCCGGAACGGGCTTTTGCCTTCGAAGCGCAGCGCGCCGATGGCCGCCACCTGCGGCTGCAGTTCGAGGTGGCGCCGGGCTACTACCTCTACAAGGAACGCTTCGCGTTCGAGGCCGTGCCGGCCGACACCCGGCTCGGCCCCGCGGTGCTGCCGGCGGGAAAAGTGAAGTTCGACGAAACCTTCCAGAAGGAGGTCGAAACCCACCGTGGCCGCGTCGACGTGCTGCTGCCGGTGGAAGCCGCGCCGCCGGCCTTCCTGCTCAAGGTGACGAACCAGGGCTGCGCCGACCAGGGCCTGTGCTACCCGCCGCAGCAGCGTTTCGTGAAGGTGACGGTGCAGGGCGGGGCGCTGGACACGGTTTCACCGTTGTCGGCCACGGCCGCCGAGGCCTGGCGGGCCGAAGGCGGCGCGGTGGTGGCACTGGCCGACACCGGCCCGGCGCCGGTGGCCGCAGCGCCAGCAGCGCCCGACGAGGACGGCGGCACGCTGTCGCAGGTGCTGCGCGGCGGGCGGCTGTGGCAGATCGCCGGCGTGTTCCTGATGGCCGGCGTGCTGCTGGCGTTCACGCCCTGCGTGCTGCCGATGCTGCCGATCCTGTCGTCGATCATCGTCGGCCAGCGCCAGGCCGGCGCGTCGCGCAGCCGGGCGCTGGGACTGTCGGCGCTGTACGTGCTCGGCATGGCGCTGGTCTACACGCTGTTCGGCATCCTCGCGGGCCTGGCCGGCGAGGGGCTGGCGGCGCGGCTGCAGACGCCGGCGGTGCTCGGCGCGTTCGCGGTGGTGCTGGTGCTGCTGTCGCTGTCGATGTTCGGCTTTTACGAGCTGCGCCTGCCGGCGGCGTTGCAGACCCGCCTGAGCGGCGGCTCGTCGCGACTGCCGGGCGGGCAGGCGCTGGGCGTGTTCGCGATGGGCGGGGTGTCGGCGCTGATCGTCAGCCCGTGCGTGGCCGCGCCGCTGGCCGGGGCGCTGCTGTTCATCAGCCAGACGCGCGACGTCTGGCTCGGCGGCACCGCGCTGTTCGCGCTGGCGCTCGGCATGGGCCTGCCGCTGCTGCTGGTGGGCGGTTCGGCCGACCGCTGGCTGCCGCGCACCGGACCGTGGATGGAGACCGTCAAGCAGGGCTTCGGCTTCGTGCTGCTGGGCGTGGCCGCCTGGCTGCTCGCGCCGGTGCTGCCAGTGCCGGTGCAGATGCTGGTGTGGGCCGCACTGGCCTGCCTGCTGGCGGGGGCGGCATGGCCACTGGGCGGCGCGCTGGGCCGTGGCGTGGCGCTGCTGACGCTGCTGCTGGCCGCTGCCTGGGTGGCGGGCGCACTGTCCGGCGGGCGCGATGTCTGGCAGCCGCTCGGCCACCTGGGCCGTGGCGGCGCGGCGACCGCGCAGGGACCGGCGCTGCCGTTCCAGTCGATCAAGGGCGTCGAGGCGCTGGACGCCGCGCTGGCCGCCGCCGGCCGGCCGGTGATGCTCGACTTCTATGCCGACTGGTGTGTGTCGTGCAAGGAGATGGAACGCTATACCTTTGCCGACGCGCGCGTGGCCGAACGACTGCGCGAGATGGTGCTGCTGCGCGCCGACGTCACCGCCAACGATGCCGCCGACCGCGCGCTGCTGAAGCGCTTCCAGCTTTTCGGGCCGCCGGGCCTCGTGTTCTTCGCGCCCGGCGGGCAGGAAGTGGCCGGCACGCGCGTGATCGGCTACCAGGACGCCGACACGTTCCTCAAGGTGCTGGGCAGGGCGGTGCCCCGGCCCTGACCCTGCTGCGACAGCCGCTGCACCGGGGGCAGCGTCGCGCCGGGCCATGTCGGCCAGGTGACCCAGGCCAGCTCGCCGCCCTCGTCGGCGTAGGTGCGCTCGAGCACGTGGGTGGTGCCGTCGTGCTCGCGCACGACCACGGTCGAGCAGCGGGTGCCGTAGCGGCCATCGTCGGTGCGGATGAACACCGACGACAGCGCCCGCTCGATCGGCAGCGGCACGCCGGTGCTCGGCAGCGCGTCGTCGCTGGCGCGCTCCGCATCGACCAGCGCCGCGAACAGCGCGGCCGCCACCGCGGCAGGCGTGGTGGCCTGGGCCAGCGTCGCGGCCATCGCCTGGCGCAGGCGCTGCACCTTCGGCCAGGGCGTGTCGAGGCTGGCGTTCGACACGCCGTGCAGCCCCGCGGCCAGCGGCAGCGGCGCAGATGCCGACGCGCTGGTCCAGCCCCACTGGCCGAGCGGCGAAGCGGCGGGGGCCGTCGGCGCGGCCAGGTCCGCCACCACGACATTGAACCCGTTGAAACCCGCCGCCTGCCATTGGCGATGCGCGGCATCGAGCGACGGGACACCGCCGAGCCAGTCGGTGACGATGCGCCCGCGCGACGGGGCGTCGGGCCGCAGCCGCGACGGATCGCGCACGTTTGTCAGCAGCGCCAGCCGACCGGCGGCCGACAGGCCGAACCAGGTGCCGCCGGCACTCAGGTCACGGCCGGCCAGGACCGGGGCGTCGCTGCCGGCCGGGGTCCACCAATCGAGCGGCGCGGTGGGGCGATGGAAGAACTCGTCGCGGTTGGCCGCGAGCACGAACGGGAAGCGCGGGTGCTGGCCCAACGCGAAGACGGCGAGGCACATGGCGGCGCGATCAGCGGTGCGGCACAAAGTGCTCTTCGTGGCGCGGCCCGGTGCGCCCGGACGGCACGTCGGCGAGCACCGCACCCAGGCGGGCGAGCAGGTCGGCGTCGAGGCCCAGCGGATGGCGGTAGACCTCCATCCAGGTGACCGGCCCGGCCGGGTCGTCCGCCTTGCGCAGCAGCCGCGCTTCCAGCGCGGGCCATTGCCGCACCAGGCCCTGCTGGACCGAGAGCACCTCCTGCGCCGCGGCGGCCGCCTGCGCGGCCGGCACGCGGTAGTAGACGTAGAGCTCGCAGCCGGCGGGCGACGTCATGCGGCGGGCGCTGCGGCGTCCTGACCGGGCAGCGCGTAGGGCAGCGGCCGCACGGTGAGCGCCGGGCCGTCGGGCCGGCCCAGGTGCAGCGTGCCGCTCTCGAGCACCCCGAGCTTCAACTCGGCCAAGGCGCTCCAGCCGCCGCCCGGATGCGGCGCCGACAACGCCACCAAGCCGGCCGGTTGCTGCGCGTCGCCGCTCCAGTAGACCTCCTGGCCCGGCTCGAGCGCCACCGCGGTGTCGAGCAGGAACGCCCGGCGCTTCAGCTTGCCCAGGTAGTGGCTGCGCGCGACGATCTCCTGGCCCGGGTAGCAGCCCTTCTTGAAGTCGACGCCGCCGACCAGCTCATAGTTCAGCATCTGTGGCACGAACTGACCGGTGGTGGCGGCCAGCACCGGGGCCACGCCGGAGCGCACCTCCAGCCAGCGCCACAGCGCGAGCGGCAGGGCGGGCAACGCAGAGAGCAGCGTTTGCACCGCGGCCGCCGGGCCGATCCACAGCCAGCGGGCGCGACCTTCGGCCTCCGGCAGGCGCACCAGCGCCCCGCTGAGCAGCGGCGCCTGCGTCCACGCCGCGGCGTCGCCGCTGAGGGCCGGCGACGCCGCTTCGTCATGGGCCACCAGCGCGGGCGCCACGGCATCGCCGGCGAGGCCGACCACGGCCAACTCGGCGCTGGCGTCGCTGAGCTTGGTCTTCGCGCGCAGCACGAACATCGACAAGCGCTTCAGCGCCGGGGCCAGCACGTCGGCCGGGCCCGCGAGCCAGAGCTCGTCCGGCGCCCGCTTGCTGACGACAAAACTGGCCGACATGCGGCCCTGCGCCGAACAGAAGGCGGCCCAGCGGGCCTCGCGCTCGCCGAGCTTCACCACGTCGTTGGTCAACTGGCCGTGCAGGAAGCTCGCACTGTCTTCGCCGCTGGCACGCAACACGCCCCAGTGGGGCAGCACGCAGGCGCCGCCGGCGCCGATGAAGTCGGTAGGGTCCATGGGCTCATTATCATCAGCGGGATGCACGGCGTGTTCGAGTCAGTTATCACCCCCGCGGTCGTCCCTGCGCCGGAGGGCCGGGCATGACGCGCCTGCTCCGCCAGCTGGTGCTGTGGGGTGTGATCGCTGCGGCGCTCGCGGGCGGTGCGCTGGCGTGGTGGCTGCAGCGGCCCCTGGCGCTGGCCGGCGAGACTGCCGAACTGTCGATCGAGGCCGGCGCGACGCCGCGGCAGATCGCGCAAGGCTGGGTCGATGCCGGGGTCGAGACGATGCCCTGGCTGCTGTACGAATGGTTCCGCTGGTCGGGCAAGGCGCGCTCGATCCGCGCCGGCAACTACGAGATCACCGCCGGCACCACGCCGCGGGGGCTGCTGGACAAGCTGATCGCCGGCGACGAGACGCTGGCCCGCGTCACCTTCATCGAAGGCTGGACCTTCCGCCAGATGCGCGAGGCGCTCGCGAAGGCGCCCAGCCTCAAGCCCGACAGCGGTGGCATGACCGATGCGGCCGTGATGGCCGCCCTCGGCGCGCCGAGCCAGCCGGCCGAGGGCCGCTTTTTCCCCGACACCTACACCTACGCCCGCGGCACCAGCGACCTGGCGGTGCTGCGCCGCGCACACGAGGCCATGGCGCGGCGCCTGGCGCAGGCCTGGGCGGCCCGCGGGCCCGACTCGCCGCTGCGCAACGCCGACGACGCGCTGACGCTGGCCTCGATCGTCGAGAAGGAGACCGGCCGCCCGGAGGACCGCTCGCTGGTGGCCGGCGTCTTCGTCAACCGGCTGCGCAAGGGCATGCCGCTGCAGACCGATCCGACCGTGATCTACGGCCTGGGCACGGATTTCGACGGCAACCTGCGCAAGCGCGACCTGCTGCGCGACGGCCCGTACAACACCTACCTGCGCGCCGGGCTGCCGCCGACGCCGATCTCGATGCCGGGTCGCGCCGCGCTGCTGGCCGTGGTGCAGCCGGCCCGCACGCAGGCGTTGTACTTCGTCGCCCGCGGCGACGGCACCAGCCACTTCAGCGATTCGCTGGCCGAACACAATCGCGCCGTCCAACAGTTCCAGAAAAGGCAGGAGCCTTGACGTCTTCCGCAGGCCCGGCCGGGCGATTCATCACCATCGAGGGCATCGACGGTGCGGGCAAGAGCACCCACCTCGAGGCCCTGTGCCAGCGCTGGCGTGAACGCGGCCTGGAGGTCGTGCAGACGCGCGAACCGGGCGGCACGCCGCTGGCGGAGGCGCTGCGCGCGCTGTTCCTCGAACGGGAGATGGACGCGTTGACCGAGGCGCTGCTGGTCTTCGCGGCACGGCGCGACCACCTGCGGCAGGTCATCGAACCGGCGCTGGCGCGCGGCTGCGTGGTGCTGTGCGACCGGTTCACCGATGCGACCTTCGCCTACCAGGGCGGCGGCCGCGGCTTCGACCGTGACGTGCTGGCGCAGCTCGAGCGCTGGGTCCAAGGGGACCGGCAGCCCGACCTGACCCTGTGGTTCGACCTGCCGCCCGAGACCGCCGCCCGGCGCCGCGCCGGCGCCCGCGACGCCGACCGGCTCGAGCAGGAGTCGCTCGATTTCTTCGCGCGGGTGGCCGCGGCCTACGCGGCCCGCGTCGCCGAGCAGCCACGGCGGTTCGTGCGCATCGACGCCAGCGGCACGGTGGCCGAGGTGGCCCAGCGGCTCGATGCCGTGCTGGCGCAGCGGGGCTGGTGATGGCGAACCGCACCGAGCTGATGCCCTGGCTGCACCGGCCGCTGGCCGAAGCGCTGCAGCGCCGCGCCCATGCCTTGCTGGTCGCCGGACCGGCGGGGCTGGGCCAGTTCGAGTTCTCGCTCGCCCTGGTGCAGGCCTGGCTGTGCGAGACGCCGCCGGCGCAGCGCCCGGGCGTCCTGGCCTGTGGCCATTGCGAAGGCTGCCACCTGGTGGACCAGCGCAGCCACCCCGACCTGCGCCTGCTGGTACCCGAGGCCTTCCGCGTGCAGGCCGGCCTGGCCGCCGAAGACGAGGCCGACGACGGCAAGAAGCGCAAGCCCAGCCAGGAGATCAAGGTCGACCAGGTGCGCGCGACGCTCGACTTCAGCGAACGCACGGCCGGCCGCGCGCCGATCAAGGGGGTGCTGGTGCACCCCGCCGAGGCGATGAACGCCGTGGCGGCGAACGCGCTGCTGAAGACGCTGGAGGAACCGCCCGGCGCGATGCGCTTCGTGCTGGGCTGCGGTGCCGCGGACAGCCTGCTGCCCACCATCCGCAGCCGCTGCCAGAGCGTCGTGCTGACGCCTCCGCCGCGCGACCAGGCGCTGGCCTGGCTGGCCGCGCAGGGCGTGGCCGACGCCGAGACCGTGCTGGACGCCAGCGGCGGGCTGCCGCTGCAGGCGCGCGACCATGCGGCCGCCGGCCGCGATGCCGCCGCCTGGCGCGGCTTCCCGGAGCGGGTGGCCGCGGGGGAGGCCGCCGCGTTCTCGGGGTGGCCGCTGCCGGTGCTGGCCGATGCGCTGGGCCGCCTGCTGCACGACGCGGCGGCGGCCGAGGTCGGCGCGCCGTTGCGTTACTTCCGGGCCTGGCAGCCGCGCCAACGCACCGCCGGCCTGGAGGCCGTGACCCGCTGCGCCGGGGAGTTGCGCCGCTTCGCCCGGCAGGCCGACCACCCGTGGAATGCCGGCCTGGCCGTGGAGTCGTTGGTGGCGCGGGCACGTGAAGTGCTCGTGAAGTCGTCACCGAAGTAGGACATCCTCCTACACTCCGCCCTCCACAGGTCCGACTGCCTTACACGCCGCATGAGCGACACGCCCGTTCGCACCGCTGCCCCCGCCGCTGCCGGCAATCGGCCCAGCGTCATCCAGCTCGTGTTCCGCGAGAAGGGCGCGTTGTACGCCGCGTACATCCCCTTGTTTTCCGAGGGGGGCCTGTTCGTGCCGACGACGCGGGAATACCGCCTGGGCGAGGATGTCTACCTGCTGCTGACGCTGCCGGAAGATCCGCAGCGCTACCCGGTGGCCGGCAAGGTCGCCTGGATCACGCCGCCCAATGCCTCCGGCGGCCGCACCCAGGGCGTCGGCGTGCGGTTCCCCGTGGACGAGAAGACCCGCGCGCTGCGGGTGCGCATCGAGGAAGTGCTCGGCACGGCGATCCAGTCGTCCAAGCCGACCCAGACCATCTGAATCCTGCTGTTCGTGTACGTCGATTCCCACTGCCACCTGAATTTTCCTGAACTCGTCGAGCGGCTGCCGCAGATCCGGGCGGACATGCGCGCCGCGCGCGTGGAGCAGGCGCTCGTCATCTGCACCACCCTCGAGGAATTCGACGCGGTGCACCGCCTCGCCGTCGAGGACGACGAACTGTGGGCCAGCGTCGGCGTGCACCCCGACAACGAGGACGTGCAGGAGCCCGACGTGGCCATGCTGGTCGAGCGGGCAGGGCGGCCGCGCGTGGTCGCGATCGGCGAGACCGGGCTCGACTACTACCGCCTCGGCGACCGCAACGTGGCCGACATGGCCTGGCAGCGCGAGCGGCTGCGCGTGCACGTGCGGGCGGCGAGGGCGGTGCAGAAACCGCTGATCATCCACACCCGCAGTGCGTCGGACGACACGCTGGCGATCCTGCGCGAGGAGCAGGCCGACACGGTGGGCGGGGTCTTCCACTGCTTCACCGAGACCGCGGAGGTCGCGCGCGGTGCGCTCGAGCTGGGCTTCCACATCTCGTTCTCGGGCATTCTCACGTTCCGCAATGCCGAGGACCTGCGCGCGGTGGCCCGCGAGGTGCCGCTGGAGCGCTGCCTGATCGAAACCGACAGCCCGTACCTCGCGCCGGTGCCCTACCGCGGCAAGACCAACACGCCGGCCTACGTGCCGCACGTGGCGGCCGAGCTCGCGCGGGTGAAGGGACTGCCGGTGGAGGCGGTGGCGGCGGCCACCAGTGCCAATTTCCGCCGGCTGTTCGGCATTCCCGCACCGGCCGCGCACGTTTGACGCTGGCGCGTTCGCGGAAGAAGCGCGACGGCGCTGTCGGAATTCTTCGGACACGATTTTTCTATTTCGGTGGACTGTCGGCGCGGGCGGCGACTTCATACAGTGGTGACACCTTCAACGCACCCGAGAGCCACCGCCATGAAGAACCGCAGCCTGACCGATCCGTTCGCGATGATGATGGACCCGCAAGCCGTGCTGATGGCCGTGGCGGCCTCCTCGCACCTGCAGCAGTTGCAGGCCACGGTGTACCGCCCGCTGGACAAGCCGATGCTGCCGCGCGCCGCGCTGGACTCGGCGGACTTCGACCGCATCGTCGATCTGGAGCCGACGAGCTTCGGCGAACTCTCGCACTGACCTGCCCGGCGGCGCGGCCCCGCCGCGCTTGATATCCTCGGCAGCCCGTCCCGACGAGGCTGCCATGCCGGTCCGAGAAATCCTGAAGATGGGCGATGCGCGCCTGCTGCGCCACGCCCGCCCGGTCGAGCGCTTCGACGACCCCGCGCTGCAGGCGCTGGTCGACGATCTGCACGACACCATGCGCCACGCCGGCGGTGTGGGCATCGCCGCGCCGCAGATCGGCGTCGACCTCGCCGTGGTGCTGTTCGGCTTCGAACGTTCCGCGCGTTATCCCGAGGCCCCGCCGGTGCCGGCCACGGTGCTGGTGAACCCGGTCATCGAGCCGCTCGACGAGACGCTGGAGGACGGCTGGGAGGGCTGCCTGTCGGTGCCCGGCCTGCGCGGCAAGGTGCCGCGCTGGAAGCGCATCCGCTACAGCGGCTTCGACCCGCACGGCCAGCGCATCGAGCGCGAGGCCGACGGTTTCCACGCCCGCGTCGTGCAGCACGAATGCGACCACCTCTGGGGCACGCTGTTCCCGATGCGGGTGCGTGACTTCAGCGCGTTCGGCTACACCGAGGTGCTCTTCCCGGAACTCGCGCCTTGAGCACGGCGCCGCTGATCGGCATCGACCTCGGGGGCACGAAGGTCGAAGGTGCGGTGCTCGCCGCGGACGGCACGTTCCTGATGCGCGAGCGGCGCGCCACGCCGCAGGGCGACTACGACGGCACATTGCAGGTGATCGCCGCGCTGGTACGGCAGGCCGACACGCTGATCGGCAGCGGCGCCCCGCGGCCGGTGGGCATCGCGATGCCGGGTTCGATCTCGCCGTCCACCGGCCGGGTGCGCAACGCCAACTCGACCGTGCTCAACGGCCGGCCGCTGCAGTCCGACCTCGAGCGGCTGCTGCAGCGCCCGGTGCGGCTGGAAAACGATGCCAACTGCCTGGCGGCGAGCGAGGCCACCGACGGCGCCGCGCGCGGCGACCCGCTGGTGTTCGCGGTCATCCTCGGCACGGGGGTCGGCGCCGGGCTGGCCTGGCAGGCGGGGGTCTGGCCGGGTCGCAACGGCATCGCCGGCGAATGGGGCCACAACCCGCTGCCCTGGCCGCGCGAAGACTGGGGCGAGACCGGCGCCGCGGCCCCGCGTTGCTGGTGTGGCCTGGCCGGGTGCATCGAGACCTGGCTCAGCGGCCCGGCCCTGGCGCTGGACCACCGGCGCCTTGGCGGTGAGGACGTGGCCGCGCCCGCGGTGATCGAGCGGTGCCGGCACGGCGATGCGACCGCCCGCGCCGCGTTCGACCGCTATGCCGATCGGCTCGCCCGTGCGCTGGCACACACGGTCAACCTGCTCGACCCGTCGTGCATCGTGCTGGGCGGCGGCATGAGCCGCGTCGACGCGCTGTACGACGAAGTGCCGCGGCGCTGGGCGGCGTACGTGTTTGCCGACGCCGTCGACACGCCGCTGCGTGCCGCGGCGCATGGCGATTCGTCGGGCGTGCGCGGCGCGGCCTGGCTGTGGCGCCAGGCCGGCAAGCCCATGTGTCAGTCCGCCTCGACCGGCTCCAGCGAGGGCTGAGGCACCGGGTGCTTGGCCGCCGCGGCGCTGCGGCGCTTGCGCCGCCAGTCGCGCACCATCTGCTCCACCTGGAACCGCAGCGCCGGCTTGCGCAGCACGGTCCAGGTCATCGTCTCCTGGACGGTCGCCATCGTGGTCTTGTAGCGCGACTCGCCGACCATCAGGTCGTACAGGTCGAAGCCCTGGCGGGCGTTGTACTCGACCGCCAGCGTGTGCGTCACCAGGCCTGGCCGACCGTGTTTCTCGAGCACGGTGTAGTCGAAGCCCGACTGGTACACGTACAGGTGCTTGCCGCGCACGAAGCTGTAGAGGTAGCCCAGGTCGCGCCCGCCGGCATGCACGCGCAGCAGCTGGATCTCGCCGCGCGGCAGGTTCTGCCGCACCAGGTCCTGGTGGAACGTCTGGAAGAACGGGTTGTTGAACGCCCCCGGCTCGCCGAGCGCGACCCAGCGTGACTGGTGCAGCGCCTCGAGCTTGGCCAGGAAGTCCAGGCCTTGTTCGACCGTCTGCGCGACCTCGATCTGCACCTCGCCGAGCTTGCCGTACTCCTTCAGGCTCTTGCGGATGAAGCGGCGTGCGTGGCTGCTCAGCAGCGACACGTAGTCGAAGTCCTTGTCGCGCACGGCCGCGAGGTCGACGCCATACGACGTGCGCGCCTGGTCTTCGCGCAGCAGGTCCTTCGTGACCTGCGGGTACCAGCCGCTGCCCGGCAGGCCGGGCAGGTGCAGCTCGGAGGCACGGCCGGCGCGCTGCTGCCAGCACGCCAGCAGGCGCGGCCGTACACGGTGCGCCACCGACTCGTCGATCAGCAGGTCGTTGTGCTCGATCATCACCACGTCCTGCTGCCGGTCGCCGGTCGAATGCAGGTGCCACGCCTCGCAGAACGGCAGCCCGGCATGCCGGCGCACCGAGCGCACCACGATGCCCAGGCCGACCACCTGGCCGGCCTCGTCGGTCGCCTTCAGCAGCTGCGGCGTCACCGTCGACGGGAGGTGTTTCAGCCACACGCCGATCCACGACCAGGACGTGAAGAAGCTCACCTTGGCGCGGCGTTCGAGATCACGCCACAGGGGCTCGAGTTCGGACGGCAGGGGCAGGGGACCGAGGTCGACTTGCAGGCCAGACGCGGAGGAGTTCATGGGGTTGACGCAGTGGTTTGTTCTGATCGGATCGCGAATCACGGGGCCGGCGTTCCAAGCGGCGCGACGACCGGCCGCGACGGGCGGGCCGCCGTGAGCCGGCACCAGGCCGGGCGCTCGAACAGGAACCGTCCGGCGTTGTGTCGGGTCATGGCCAGCAGCACCATCGCGGCCCCGATGCTGGCGATGACCAGCAGCGCGCCGAGCAGGTGCACGTTCCAGGCCGCCCCGCTGCGCCCATAGGCCAGCACCATCGCCTGCAGCGGCAGGTAGAAACCGAGGTAGACGACGATCGAGCGCTGGCCGAGGTAACGCAACAGCTGCGCCCAGCGCTGGCCGCTCACCAGCGCGCTGAAGGCGATCACCGCGACGATGCCCACCATCCCGGTGGCGACCAGCACCAGCGGCTGCTTCGTCATGCCCGATGCCACCAGCCACTGGTTGGCGACGGCCCACACGGGCAGCGCCAGCCACGCCAGCCGTCGGTGCGACGTCGCCCAGTCGGCGATCGCGAACCACCGCTGCGCGAAACAGTGGCCGCAGAGGAAGAAGAAGTAGAACTCGCCGAACCAGTCGAGCGGGTAGATGCCGCTGTGGTACTCGCTGACGCGCATCGCCAGCGCGACGGCCAGCATCAACAGCGGCGGCACCGCACGCAGCAGCCGGGTGACGACGAAGTACAGCGACAGCGTCTGCAGGAACCACAGCATCGCGTCCGGCCGGTACAGCAGGTAGGCGAACAGCTTCACGCTGCGGAACACGCCGAGTTCACCGAACCGCGGCCCCCAGGTCCACAGGAAGATCAACAGCGACCAGAGGACGATGAAGTACAGGTAATGGACGACTTTCGTGTCCAGGTAACTGCGCCACGGTCGGTCGATCACCCGCGACAGGAACAGGCCCGAGATCAGGAAGAAATCGGGCATTCGGAACGGCTTCGCGAACGCGGTCCAGGTCGACAGCCATCCCGGATCGATCTGGTTGTCGACCAGCGCGTTGAACGTGTAGAGGCACACCACCGCGACGATGCACAGCCCTTTGGCCACATCGACCCAGCCGTGGCGCGATGCCTCGCGCTGGAGCCCACCCGACTTCCTGGAGGTCATGTCATAACGAGTTGTTCGAGTGCGTGAAGTCTATCGACGGCATTCCCGTCGCGAGCCTTTCGACGGGCCCCAATCGGGGGGTCGCAGTCAGGGGGGCGGTGGGGGTTTCGCGCTGCCTTTCGGCGAGTTCTTGATTTCACATAATGCACATCGTCATACGTCAAAGAGGCAGGAGCACGGCAGGAACGGCCCACAGCCAAGGCACAATGTCCCGTCGAGGCCCAAAGCATGAACATCATCATCCTGGACGACTACCAGGACGCCGTGCGCAAGCTGCGCTGCGCCCGCCTGGTGGAGCCGTACAACACCAAGGTCTACACGAACACCGTCAAGGGCATCGGGCAGCTCGCCGTGCGGCTGAAGGATGCCGAGGTGATCGTGGCGATCCGCGAACGCACCCAGTTCCCCGCCGCGCTGCTGGAGAAGCTGCCGAAGCTGCGCCTGATCGCGCAGACCGGCCGGGCCGGCGGGCACATCGACCTGGACACCTGCACCCGCCTGGGCATCGCCGTCACCGAAGGCGGGTCGTCCGGCGTGCCGACGGCCGAGCTTTGCTGGGCGCTGATCATGGCGGCGATGCGCCGCGTGCCGCAGTACATGGGCAACCTGAAGCACGGCGCGTGGCAGCAGTCGGGCCTGAAGGCGGGATCGATGCCACCGAACTTCGGCCTCGGCATGCGCCTCGAAGGCAAGATCCTCGGCATCTGGGGCTACGGCCGCATCGGCCGCATCGTGGCCCGGTTCGGCAAGGCCTTCGGCATGCAGGTGCTGGTCTGGGGCAGCGACGCCTCCCGCCTCGCCGCGCAGGCCGACGGGTTCGGTGCCGCGGCGGACCGCGACGGCTTCTTCGAGACCTGCGACGTGCTGTCGCTGCACCTGCGCCTGACCGACGCCACCCGGGGCCTGGTGACGCCGGCCGACCTGGCGCGCATGAAGCCGACGGCGCTGTTCGTCAACACCTCGCGTGCCGAGCTGGTGGCCGACAACGCGCTGGTCAGCGCGCTGAACCGCGGCCGGCCCGGCATGGCGGCGATCGACGTGTTCGAAAGCGAACCCATCCTGCAAGGACACCCGCTGCTGCGCCTCGAGAATGCGGTGTGCACACCCCACATCGGCTACGTCGAGCAGGAAAGCTACGAGCAGCTGTTCGAGGGCGCCTTCGAGAACGTCGTCCATTTCATCGAGGGACGGCCCTGCAACCTGGTCAATCCGGACGCCCTGCAACGCCCCCGCCCCCTCTGATCGGGGTGCCGGGCCGTTCGATGCATGTCGGGAGCGGGTCGGGCCGTCGCGGGCGTGTAACATCCGGCAAAAATGAGAAAGGACGCCAATTCATGGCGATCCTCGTCGCGGCCAGGAGAGCTCCGGGGCGGCTGCCGACGACACCTTCAATCTGTTTTCATCGAGAGGGGTCCAGCGGATGGGAGTTCCCACGCGCATCGGCAAGTCGTTGATCGTTTCGTTGTTGACGACTTCCTTGTTGGGTCAGGCGGTCGCCGCCCCCGCCACGCAGATCAAGCCGCCGGCCGCACCGGCCTCAGCCCCTTCCGCCAGTGATGCCCCCCTCGAGGCGGGCCAGCGCATCCAGCGCTTCACGTTGCGCGAGCTCGGCGCCGCGCGCCCGCTCGAATTCCGCGGCACCGACCACAGCATCTACCTGCCGCTGACCGTGCGGCTCGACGAAGCCATCGTCTCGGCCCGGCTGCGCATGGGCTACACCTTCTCGCCGGCGCTGCTGCCCGAACTCTCGCAGTTCAAGGTGATGGTGAACGACGAGGCGCTCGGCACCGTGGTCGTCACGAAGGACAACCGCGGCACGCCGCAGAAGACCGACGTGTCGCTCGATCCGCGCTTCTTCACCGAGTTCTCGAAGCTGCGGCTGCAGTTCATCGGCCATTACACGTACGACTGCGAGTTCCCGTTCCACACCAGCCTTTGGGCCAACATCAGCAACGAGAGCGTGCTCGAGCTGGTGACCAAGCCGCTGGCGCTGAGCAACGACCTCGCGCTGCTGCCCGCGCCGTTCTTCGACGTGCGCGACAGCCGCCGCCTGGTGCTGCCGTTCGTGTTCTCGGCCAAGCCCGAATTGACCACGGTGCGCAACGCCGGCGTGCTGGCCTCGTGGTTCGGCGCGCTGGCGGCCTACCGCGGCGCGCAGTTCCCGGTGCTCACCGACACGCTGCCCAAGCAGCATGCGGTGGTGCTGGCCACCAACGACGACCGCCCTGCCTCGCTGAAGCTGCCGAAGGTCGAGACCCCGACCATCCTGGTGATGCCGCACCCGGCCGACCCGGCGATCAAGCTGCTGGTGGTGCTGGGCCGCGATGCGGCGCAGCTGAAGACCGCCACCGACGCGCTGGTGCTCGGCCAGGCGATGCTGACCGGCGAGCGGGTGCAGGTGCAGTCGGTGAAGTACCCGGAGCGCCGCCCGGCCTACGACGCCCCGACGATGGCCAAGACCGGCACCGTCGTGAAGCTCGGCGAGCTGGTCAGCAGCCCCGACGAACTGCAGACCCGCGGCGTGCAGCTGAACCCGATCTCGGTGAACCTGCGCCTGCCGGCCGACATCTTCACGTGGGAATCGAAAGGCATGCCCATCGACATGCGCTACCGCTACACGCCGCCGCGCGAGCTGGGGCTGGGCGGGCTGTCGGTGCACATCAACAACCAGCTGGTCGAGAGCATGCTGCTGCGCCCGGCCGGTGCCGCGGCGCATGCCGACAAGGTCGCGGTGCCGTTCCTCGACAACAACACCGCGGTGGCCCGCCAGGACGTGACCGTGCCGGCGTTCCATCTCGGTGCGACCAACCGCCTGGACTTCCGCTTCGACATCCCGCCGCCGGAAGAAGGCCGCTGCCGCACCACCTGGCTGAGCGGCTCGCACGCGGCGGTCGATCCCGATTCGACCATCGACCTGACCAAGCTCGAGCACTATGCCGCGCTGCCGAACCTGGCGTTCTACGCGTCCAGCGGCTTCCCGTTCACCAAGTACGCCGACCTGGCGGAAACCGCGATCGTGCTGCCCGACACGCCGCAGCGCGAGGAGATCGAAGCCGCCCTCACCTCGCTGGGCCAGATGGGCTCGGCCACCGGCCTGGCCGGCACGCGCCTGACCGTGCTGCCCGCGAGCCGGGTGCGCGAAGCGGCCGACAAGGACCTGCTGATGATCGCCTCGGGCGTCACGCCGCCGCCGCTGGCCGCGTGGAACCAGACGCTGCCGGCACGGCTGGAACAGGCGCAGCGCTCGGCGTCGGTGCTGAACCGCGTGGTCAACGCCAGCATCGAGTGGTTCACCGGCGCGGTCGAGCGCACGCTGCCGCGCGACGGCTGGGCCACGCTGCAGGCGCAGGGGCCGCTGGGCGCGATGCTCGGCTTCGAATCGCCGCTGGCCTCGGGCCGCTCGGTGGTGGTCATCAACGGCACCGAGGCGTCGGCGCTGCCGGCCACGGTCAACGCGCTGCTCGACCCGAGCAAGGCGTTCCACGTGCATGGCGACCTCACGCTGGTGCGCGGTGAAACGGTCGAGGCCTTCCGCATCGGCGACGTCTACCACGTCGGCCACCTCAGCTGGTGGCGCTGGCTGTGGTTCCAGCTGCACAACCATCCGCTGCTGCTGGCGCTGCTCGGCCTGCTGGTCGGCGTGATCGTGGCACTGCTGCTGTATGGCGTCCTGCGCAGCATCGCGGCGCGGCGGCTCGCAGTGCGCGGCTGACGCGGTGCTGCGTCGCGCCGGCAGGGCCTGGGCGGCCGCAGGGCTGGGGCTGCTGATGGGCTTCATGCCGCCGCAGCCCGCCGCGGCCCAGCCGTGCACGGCACCCGGCTGGCCGGCGTGGGAGGTCTTCAAGCGCCAGTTCGTCAGCGGCGACGGCCGGGTCATCGACCCTTCGTCGCCGCGCCAGCACACCACCTCCGAAGGCCAGGCCTATGGGCTGTTCTTCGCGCTGGTGGCCAACGACCGCCCGGCGTTCGACCGGCTGCTGCGCTGGACCGAGGACAACCTTGCCGCCGGCGACCTCGCCAGCCGCCTGCCGGCCTGGCAATGGGGCCGCCGCGACGATGGCACCTGGCAGGTCCTCGATGCCAATGCCGCCTCCGATGCCGACCTGTGGATGGCCTACGCGCTCGGCGAGGCCGGCCGCCTGTGGCAGCACCGCCGCTATGCGGCGCTCGCGACGCTGCTCACCGCCCGCATCGCCCATGACGAGGTGCGGCCGCTGCCGGGCCTGGGGCCGGTGCTGCTGCCCGGCCCGGTGGGTTTCGGGCCGGATGCCGAGGGCCCGCGCGTGCGCGCCCGCCTGAACGCGAGCTACCTGCCGCCCTCGCTGCTGCAATGGTTCGCCAGCCGCCATGGCGGCCTGTGGCACGACGTACGCCAGAGCGCGCTGCGCGTGATCGACGCCAGCGCGCCGAAGGGTTTCGCGGCGGACTGGGTCGCCTACGAGGGCGATGCCACGCGGCAGGCGGGCGAATTCAGGTTGCCCGACGAGGCCGAAGTGCGCACCGGCAGCTACGACGCGATCCGCGTCTACCTTTGGGTGGGCGTCACCTCGCCGGCCGATCCGGCCCGTGCCGCGCTGCTGCAGCGCCTGGCGCCGATGGCCGCGCAGGTCGAGCGCGCCGGCGTGCCGCCGGAGCATGTCGATCCGCGCGAGCTCACCGTCCGCGGCGACGGGCCGGCCGGCTTCTCCGCCGCACTGCTGCCGTTCCTCGCGGCCGCGCAGCGCCCTGCCGCACTGGAACACCAGCGCCAGCGCACGCAGCCGCGCGACAACGCCTATTACGAACAGGCCCTGGCCCTCTTCGGGCTGGGTCACCATGAAGCACGTTACCGCTTCGAACGCGATGGCACCCTGCTGCCCGCCTGGACGACATGCACCACCCCACCCTCGCCTTCACGCTGAGCCTGCTCACCGCCGCGTCCCTGGTGGCCGTCACGGTGGTGCCGCGCCCGCTGCAGGCCGCCGAGAACGGCCTCAGTGACGCCCAGACGGCCGCGACCGTCGCGCCGCTGATGCGGCAGGCCCACTTCCTGATCGCCCACAACCGCGCCGACCTCGCCCGCGGTGTGCTGCAGAAGGTGCTGGCGGTGCAGCCGGACCACGAAGGCGCCCTGCTGCTGCTCGGCGACCTGGAACTGCGCAGCAACAACAACGCCTCGGCCCAATCGCTGTGGGAGCGGCTGCTGCGCACCCGGCCCGACAGCCCGGTGACACAGGAGATGGGCACGCTCTGGCGCCTCTACACCACCGACCGGCTGCGCCTCACGCAGCTGCGCCAGCTGCGTGCCGGAGGCCAGACCGCGCAGGCCCGCGTGCTCGCCCGCCAGCTGTTCCCGGGCGATGTCGCGCCGGGCTCGCTGGCCAGCGAGTTTGCCGACCTGCTGGCCGACACGCCGACCCGGCGCCAGAACGCGATCGCCGCACTGCACCGCAAGATCGCCCGCGACGGCTCGCCGCGCGACCGCTTCGCGCTGCACAACCTGCAGGCGGCCGACCGCGCCACGCTGCCGCAGGCCCTGCAGGGCTACGCCGAGCTGGCGCAGGAGCGCAGCATTCCGGCCGACCAACTGGTCGGCCCCTGGGCCAGCGCACTGCGTCGCGCCAAGGCCGGCGAGGCCGGCAAGGAAGGCCGCACGCTCGCCCAGCAGCAGGAGCCGCTGTACCAGCGCACGATGCCCAACGAACTGCGCGTGGCGCAGAACGACCGCGGGCGCGACGGGGGTGGCAGCGGCGCAGGCAGCAACGATCCGGTCGTCATGGCCCGCGTGCGCGGCTATGACGCGCTCGGCGAACGCCGCCATGCCGATGCGGAAGCCGCCTTCCGCGAGGCGCTGCGGCTGCGTCCCGGCGATGCCTCGTCGCGTGCCGGCCTGGGCATCCTGCGGCTGCGCGAAGGGCGCTATGCCGAGGCGCGCGACTGGCTCGACCAGGCCGTGGCGCGTGCACCGGATGCCGAGTCGCGCCGCGACTGGCGCGACCTTGCCGCCTCCGCGCGCTACTGGGAGCAGGTCGGCCAGGCCCGGGCGCAGCTCGCCGACGGCCGCGTCGACGATGCCGAGGCACTGCTGCGCCGCACGGTGCCGCTGCAGCCCGAGCAGACCGAGGCGCCGCTGCTGCTGGCCGCGACGCTGCTGCAGCGCGGCCAGAACGCCGAGGCCGATCGGCTCTATGCCGACGTGCTGGCCCGCGACCCGGCCGAAACCCGCGCCTGGCGCGGCCGCTTCGCGATCGGCGTGCTGCAGCCGAATGCCGAGCGCAGCGCCGATGCCTGGCTCGACGAGGCCGAGGTGCAGGCGCGCCGGCTCAACGTGCCCGCCGGCGACCTGATCGACGCCGGCGCGCTGCGCGCGGCGGCCGACCGCGAACTCGCCGCGGGCCGCCAGGGCGTCGCGCTGCGCCTGCTCGAGCGGGGTGTCGCGCTGCAGGGCCAGGACCCGTGGCTGCGCCACGACCTCGCCCGCCTGTACCTGCGCGACGGCCTGCCCGACCTGGCCAAGAGCGTGATGGACGAAGGCCTGGCGCAGACGCCGAACGATCCGCAGATGCGCTACGCCGCCGCGCTGGTCGCCCTCAGCAGCGACCGCGAGGCGGACACGCTGGCGCTGCTTGACAGCATCCCCGCGGCCGATCGCAGCGAGGCCCAGGCCACGCTGGCCTCGACCGCGCGCTTCGAGCAGGCGATGCGCCAGTACCGCGACGGCCTGGCCCGCGGCGACCGCGATGCGGTGCAGGCCGCATTGGCCTCGGCCGACCAGAACACCGCCGGCGAACCGGCACGCCAGCTCCGCGTGGCCCGTGCCGAGCTCGGCGCCGGCCAGGGCGATGCCGCGCGGCGCCGCCTCGACCGGCTCGACCCGGCCCCGCTCGGCCTCGACGATCGCATCGAGTGGGCCTCGGTGCAGGCGGCTGCCGGCCGCGACACGCTGGCCGAGCGCACGCTGGCCGGCCTTGCCAACGAGGTGCGCGAACCCGCGCAGGTGGAGGCCGTCCTGCAGGCGCAGCGCGCGATCGCCGAAGACCGCATCACCGCCGCGCTGGACCGCGGCCGCACCGCCGAGGCACAGCGCATCGCCGGCACGGCCCTGGCCGGTTGGCCCGACGACGCCGCTACCGCGACGGCCCGCGCCCAGGCCCAGGCGCGCCTGTGGCTCACCGCGCGAGCCCCCGACCGCGCGCTGGCGACGCTCGACGCCGCGCAAGCCCCGACCACGCCCGACACGGCCGCGTGGGCCTGGCAGCGCACCCGCATCGAAGCCCTGGCGGCCAACGGCCAGCGCGGCGAGGCCCGCACTGCGCTCGACGCGCTGCGCACGCGCACCGCCCAGGCCCCGCAGGCCGAACAACTGCGCGACATCTCGCTGGCCGCCGACATCGGCGAAACCGAGCGGGCCCAGGCCTGGCTCGCGCCGCTGCTCGCGGCGCGACCCACCGATCCGGACGTCCGGATCGAAGCCGCGGCACAGTCGCGCCGCGCCGGCCGCTACAACGAGGCGATGGCGCACCTGAAGGCGGCCGCGCCGGCCCCTGCCGATCGCAGCGGCCGCAGCGGCCCCGCCACCGCCGCGGTGCCCACGCCGGCGGTGCAGAGCGCGATGAACGCGCTCGAGGCGCGCCGCCAGCCCATCGTCGAAGCCGGCTGGATGCAGACCCAGTACAGCGGCGACGACGGCATCAGCAGCATGCGCTCGCGCGAGATCCCGGTGGTGGTGCGCTGGCCGGTGGGCTACGACGGCCATGTGTTCGCACAGGTGGACGCGGTGAAGCTCGATGCCGGCACGCTGAACCCCGGCGGCCCGGGCGTGGCCAACTTCGGCACCGCCGCCACCTACGGCGGGCCGATCTCGCCGATCCCGCAACGCGACCAGGGCGCCAACGTCGGCATCGGCTGGGTCGAGGACCGCCAGCGCTTCGACATCGGCGTGATCGGCCTCGGCATGCCGGTGCAGAACCTGGTGGGCGGCTGGCAACGCAGCTTCACGGCCGGCATCCACGACATCGGCGTCGAGGTGGCACGGCGCGTCGAGGCCCGCAGCCTGATGACGTACATGGGCGCGGTCGACCCGAACACCGGCAACGTCTGGGGCGGCGTGACGCAGACCTTCGCGGCGCTGCGCATCGCCCGCCCGCTGGACGAGACCTACAACCTCTCGTCGCGCCTGAAGCTCAGCTACTACGACGGCCAGCACGTGCAGCACAACTTCGCCTGGCAGTGGCGCTCGGTGGTCGACCGCGACTTCATCCGCAGCGAAGCGCTGACGCTGAACGCCGGGCTGGCCGCGATGCTGTGGCACTTCAACCGCAACACCAACTTCTACAGCTACGGCCACGGCGGCTACTACAGCCCGCAACGCTACTTCTCGATCAGCGTGCCGGTGGAGATCACGGGGCGACGCGACAGCTGGTCGTACCTGCTGCGCGCCAGCCTCGGCCATTCGTGGACGCGCGAGGACGACGCGCCCTACTACCCGCTCGACCCGGCGCTGTCGCCCGCCGGCGGCCCGTACACCGGCGGCAGCGGCGGCGGGCTGGGCGGTTCGCTGCGCGCGGCGATCGAGAAGCGCCTCACGCCGCAGTGGAGCCTGGGCGCCTGGCTGGACATCGAGCGGTCGGAGTCGTATTCACCGACCCGCGCGATGATCTACCTGCGCCACTTCTTCAAGCCGCAAGGCGCCCCGGTGCCCGTGCCGCCGCAGCCGGTGGTGCCCTATTCCCAGTTCTGACCGAAACAGCCGGACTCTTGTAGGAGCGGCTTCAGCCGCGATTCGCTGACCGCCACCCATCGCGGCTGAAGCCGCTCCTACAGGAAGCGAACAGGCCCACCGTCGGCCCCGAGCGCTTCAGCGCTCCTGCGCGTAGCGGTTCCAGCGCCCGTCGGCGCCGCGCAGGTAGAGGCGGCCGCCTTCGCGCACGACGATGGTCTGGTCGTTCTCGGCGACCCATTGGGTCGGCGGGATCTCGCGGGCCACGCGCTCCAGCGTGTTCCAGGGGTCGCCCGGGTTGCGCAGCAACGCGGCGACCACGCCGACCAGCGCGGTGTAGCTGGACACCGGGTCGACGACCACCGGCGCCCGGCCGGCGGGACGGTCACCGAAGCCCAGCAGCGCCACCCCGGCCGGCACATGCGTGATGCGCGGCGTCGGGTACTCGCGCAGGCCGGGGATCTGCATCGCGTCGCCATGGATCGCGGCCCCGTGTTCCGGGACCAGCACCACCACGGTGGGTCGGCCGCTCTGTTCCACCAGCGCGAAGAAGCGCTCGAAGTCGGCGAACAGCTTCTCGGCCCGCGGCTTCCAGGTGCGCGTGCTCGACGTCGAGCCGTAGCCGACGATGCGGTTGCCGTCGTGCAGGCTGATCGTGTTGTAAAGCACCGCGCGCGGTGACGCGCCCGGCTTGCGCGGGCCGCCAGCGTTCCACCAGCGTGCGAGCAGGTCGTAGTCGCCGAAGATCGGCGTGCCGTCGAACGCGTGCATGGCCACCGGCGCGCCGCGGTTGTCCATCGGCTTCAGGCCCATGCCACCCTGCTGGCGCAACTGGTCGCTGAAGTGGTCGAAATGGCCGTCGTGGTTGAGCAGCAGCGCCGGGTCGTAGCCGGCCTGTTCGAGCTGGCGGAACAGGTAACACTGCTGCGGCGAAGCTTCATACAGCGCATGCTGCGGCCCCTGCCCACAGCTGCCGTGCAGCAGTCGCAGCACTGCGGGCCCGCTGTAGCTGGCGGCCGAGTTGAACTGGCGGAACACCAGGTCGAAGCGGCGCAGCAGCGACGACCCTTCGATGCCCGCGGTGGCGAGATCGTCCCACGCCAGCGAACAGACGCTGAGGAACACCAGGTCGAAGCCCGGCGTGCCGTCACGCGACGACGGCAGGCCGACGCCCTTCTCGCTTTCCTTCTGGTAGAAGGTCGCCAGCAGCTGGTTCAGCGCCTTGTCGTCGAGTGCCGGCGCCGCCGCGGACGCGGCCGGCGTGGCCGGCTCGGTGTCGTTCGGCTGCATCACGCGCCGGGCCACCTCTTCCATCGGCGCCGTCTCTTCCGCCGGCGCGCGCGGCTGGAGTCCCGGCACCAGCGGCAGCAGGGGCACCGCGAGCAGCCCGGCGATGGCCACCGCTCCCAGCCGCAACCGCCGCGACAGCAGCGCGTGCAGGCCGGCCCCCAGCAGCAGCGCGCCGACCACCTGCCACGAGACCACCCGGCCGATGAGTTCGGCCACGTAGTCGGCGCTGAAAGCGCTCAGCGCGCGCCACTCCTCGATCACGCGCCACGGCGACGGCCAGTGGCTGTCGTGCCACAGCAAGGCGATCGCGATCAGCACCGCCACCGCCTGGCGCAGGCGCCGCAGGCGCGGCGGCGGCGACCACAGCAGCGCCACGGCGAACAACAGGTTCAGCCACCAGTTCAGCTCGATGGCGCCGGCCAGGTGCAGGCCGAGCTTGGCAAGGAAATAGAAACTCCAGAAACCCATGGGACGACTGCTTCGTTTTCTTATCGGAATCCGTTCGTGCCGTCTGAGCGGCGGCACCAGGTGGTGGGCACCAGGGGGACCGCGCCCCGCTCAGGACGTGCCGCGGCGCGAGCGCGCCAGGAAGCTGCGCCGCTGCACCCAGCGCCGGGTGCCCTCTGACCACGCGCGCGAGTACACCTGGAACAGCACGCTGTAGCTCTGCACGGCCAGCAGCACGATTTCCTGCAGGCCCTGCACCGCGTGGTCGGATTCGTAGCGCTGCTGCCATTGCAGCCAGGCATCGGGCCGGGCCAGCGTGCACTGCACCAGTGCCTTGCGCTGCTCGAGCGTCAGGTCGATGAACGCCAGGCCGATCTGCTGCCCGCGCACGCTCTGCACCCGCATCGGGAAGGCGTGCTCCTCCTCGCCGGTGCTCAACACGGCCTCGATGGTCTCGCCGGCCTGCATCGGCGGCGCCTGGTGCGCCATCACGCCCAGGCCATTGAGCGAATAGTCTTCGGTGTGGGTGACGTAGGTCGACCCGTCCGGATAGACCAGGCACACCGGCAGGCGCGAGGCCACGCGGTGCGCGGTGCGGATCTGCCGCCGCTCGCGGGCCACCCCCATCGCGGCGCCGAGCATGGCGAGGTTGTACAGCGTCCACACCAGGTTCAGCAGCACGGTGCCGGCCTCGTAGGTGTTCCACGAGAACAGCCGCACCAGCCCGAAGCCGAAGCCCAGCGTGTTCAGCAGCACCAGCAGCAGGTAAGGCCGCGAGATGCGCCAGTCGAAGTGCTCCTTCTCGATCAGCCCGCCCTTCACGGTGACGTTGAACTTGCCGAGCTTCGGGTTCAGGAACGCCAGCGTGGTGGGCAGCGCGACATACCAGGCCAGCACGGTCTCGTAGACCTCGGCCCAGAAGGTGTGGCGGTGCGGGCCGTTGATGTGCGCGTTGGTGATGTGCGGCAGCACCACGTGCGGCAGCGCGTAGACCAGGATCATCAGCGCCGCGGCGTTGATGATGTGCAGCTCGAAGAACAGGTAGGCCAGCGGCGCCGTCAGGAACACCAGCCGCGGGATGCCGTAGAAAAAATGCAGCATCGCGTTGCTGTAGCACAGCCGCTGCATGAAGGTCAGGCCGCGGCCGAACAGCGGGTTGTCGATGCGGAAGATCTGCGCCATGCCGCGCGCCCAGCGGGTGCGCTGCGCGATGTGCTGCGACAGGCTCTCGGTGGCCAGGCCGGCCGCCTGCGTGATGTTCACGTAGGCGGTGGTGTAGCCCTTGCGATGCAGCTTCAGGGCGGTGTGGGCGTCCTCGGTGACGGTGTCCATCGCGACGCCGCCGATTTCCTCCAGCGGCGCACGTCGCACCACGGCGCACGAGCCGCAGAAGAACGCGGCGTTCCAGAAGTCGTTGCCGTCCTGCACGATGCCGTAGAACAGCTTGCCCTCGTTGGGCACGCGGCGGAAGGTGTCGAGGTTGCGCTCGAACGGGTCCGGCGAGAAGAAGTGCTGCGGCGTTTGCACCATCGCGCAGCGGTCGTCGCCCACCAGCCAGCCCATCGTGCTGGTCAGGAAGCTGCGCGTGGGCATGTGGTCGCAGTCGAAGAACGCGATGTACTCGCCCTGCGAGATGCCCAGCGCGTGGTTCAGGTTGCCGGCCTTGGCGCCTTCGTTGTCCGGGCGGCGCACGTAGTGCACGCCGGCGGCCTGCGCGAAGGCGTGGAACTCGTCGCGCCGCCCGTCATCGAGCAGGTAGACGTTGAGCTTCTCGCGCGGCCAGTCCATGCCCAGCGCGGCCAGCACCGTGGGCTCCACCACCGACAGGGGCTCGTGGAACGTGGGGATGAAGACGTCGACCGTCGGCCAGGTGCTGCGGTCCTCCGGCATCGGTTTCGTCGGCCGCTTCAGCGGCCAGATCGACTGCACGAAGCCGAGCACCATGATGAGCCAGGCGTAGATCTCGGCGCCCAGCAGCGTCCAGCCCAGCACGGTTTCCCAGCCGGCGTCGAGGTCGAGCGACTGGGTCATGCGCCAGTAGCCATAGCGCGTGGACGCGGCCATCGACAGCGCGATCAGCAGCAGCGTGGGCAGGTGGCCGGGGATGCGGCGCACCACCAGCGCGACGAACCACAGGATGAAGAAGAGCAGCAGCTGCGCCGGCCAGTCGAGCGGCGTGGTGACGGTGGCCCACAGCAGGAACACCGCGGCGACCACCAGCAGCCAACGCACCGGCGACGACCGCAGCCAGCCGTGGTCGGCCCAGCGTTCGAGGTGCTGGCCCAGCCGCGTCGCGTCGACGCCCAGCCGCTGCACCGCGCGGTCGATGAAGCCGGTGCGCGCCGCTCGCGCGGGCCGTCGCCGCACCGCGGGCTGCGAGGCGCTGCCCGCGGCGGCGGCCGTGGGGCGCAGGAAGACCCGCTGCCACCAGGGCCGCTGGTCCTGGGGGACGCGTTTCTTCACGGACCGCAGCAGGCGGTCCCACGCTCCTCGCAGCATCGGGGGTTCTCCTCAGGTACGTTGATCGGACGGCATCCAGCGCTGCAACCAGGCGAGCACGCCATGGAGGTCGTGCATCGCCTGCGACTTGGGCGCGTGGTCCGGCAGCGCGACGTTCAGCGCCATCGCCTGGGCCACGGCCTCGTCCCGGTGAACGGGATACGGCACCAGCTGTCCCCCGAGCACCGCGCGCAACCGCCGCAGGGCGTCATTTTGACTCGGCCGCGTGATGTCCAGCTCATTGATCACCACCGCAACCGGGCGCTCGCCGGCCAATGCCAGGCCCTGGTCGAGCAGCACGGTGCCCACCATGTCGGCGCGCGTCACCAGCAGCACCGCATCGGCCGCCTGCACCGCCTGGCGCTGGTACACCGACGGGCCGGTGGGCGTGTCAATGAACAGCAGGCCGTCGTCGGGCGCGTCGAGCTGGTCGAGCTGCCGCGCCAGCCACTGGGGTTCTTCGGCCATGTGCCAGGCGAAGCCGGCCTCCTCGCTCGGCGTGAGCCGGCCGAACGGCAGCAGCAGCGTGCCGTCGTCGGCCTGCAGGCAGGCCGCTTCCCAGGGCTGCTGGTCGAGCGCGGCCCGCGCCAGGCCTTCGCGGCCGCCATGGCGCGCCCCCATGGCCCAGGCGGCCACCGGCCGTGGGTCCCACTCCACCAGCAGGCTCCAGCGGCCCTGACGCGCCGCCAGCGTGGCGAGCATCGCGGTGAGCGTGCTGCGCCCGACCCCGCCGCAGATGGAAACGATCGCGAGACGGCGCATCGGCGTCACTCGTCCCGCCGGGCGTCGTACACGACGCTGACCGGTTCGACGCAGTGCAGCCCATGGTGCTGGCCAAGCCGCCGGGCCCGGCCGCGCAACACGCCGATCTGCCGCGACAGCCACTGCCCCAGCCAGAGCAGCAGGCCGCCGCAGACCAGCCCGACCAACAGGAACTGGAAGATCAGGCCCCACATCGTCTGCGCTCCCCTTCTTTCGCCACTTCTGTGCTTCAGTGCACCCGCTCGCGCAGGCCCAGCCGATGCGGCACCAGCACCCGCGTGCCCGTGGGCAGCTGCAGGGCGTCGGCGCTCCAGGCCGGGTCGGCGGGGCCGTCCGCGGCAGCCGCCAGGGGCGGCTCGGTCTCGCCCGCTTCATCGAGCGGATCGTCCGCCGCCCGGGCCTCGGCTTCGGCCTGTGCGGCGCGCTGCTGCCGCTCGCGCAAGGCGCCGGTCCAGTCGGTCGGCGGGCTCACATGCGCCTGCGCGGCGATGCTCTCGAGCGCCATGTTCAGGTCGATGGTCATGGTCACCAGCGTCACTTCGCTGGCGAGGTCTGTCGCCTTGACCGACAGCAGCCGCGACAGCGTGCCATGGGCATCGGCCTGCTGGCAGCCGAACAGGAAGATCGCCACCTCGTCGCCGGTGGCGGTGACCAGGTCGCCATCGCGTTCGAAGCGCAGCGCCGCGAGCGCATCGAGGTGCGCCACCGCGCCACGCAGCCGCAGGCGGATCAGCGAATGGCAGAGCTGGGCGTCGAGCGCACGCGCCAGCATGCGCCGCGCGGTGGCGCAGAACG
>Ga0233424_10000158_pt1 | contig 95073 bp, 68 predicted proteins | sample Watercolumn_Towu_FD_181011 | JGI IMG/M metagenome (GOLD analysis project Ga0233424, IMG submission 181011) | Freshwater microbial communities from Lake Towuti, South Sulawesi, Indonesia - Watercolumn_Towuti2014_125_MG | ecosystem: Environmental > Aquatic > Freshwater > Lake | place: Indonesia...
GCCGTGCAGGTTCACAGCGGTCCGCCGCTGCGCGTGTAGTTTCGAAACGTGCGGATCAAGGAGTTGAAGTGAAGCGAGTAGTCCCCGCTCCCTTTTGGGGAGAGGGTTAGGGTGAGGGGGCCGAGCGGCTGTCGACTGATTGTGGGAACGAGGTTTTCGAGTCGCGCCGCCCCCTCACCCCCGACCCCTCTCCCCCGGTGGGGAGAGGGGAGAAAACGATTGGAGCCAAACATGCCACACGAAACCACATCTACGGCGGTGTCACGACGCGATTGTCTCGCTAGTGTTGGTGCTTTTGCAGCGGGGACGGCGTTGCTGGCGGAGGCGGTCGCGCAGGAGAACAATCCGGCCGCGGCGGTCGCGGATCGAACGTCGTCGATCAAGATCACCGCGCTGAAGGCACAGCGGGTTGGAACGAAGGCGTACGTGAAGGTCGAGACGAACCACGGCCTCGTCGGCTGGGGAGAGGTCACTGGGTTGGACCCGGAGGTATCATCCGCGCTGGCGCACTCGCTGTTCGAACTCCTCGACGGCGAGAACCCGACGCGGATCGAGCATCTGTGGCAGAAACTCTACCGCTCGCATCGCGACATGCGGGGCGGGCCGTTCATGACGCACACGCTCTCGGCGATTGACATGGCATTGTGGGACATCACGGGGAAGCTGTGGGGCGTGCCGGTGTACCGGCTGCTCGGTGGGCCAACGCGAGACAAAATCAGGATGTATCCGTCACCGAAGGCACAGAAGCTCGGCACGGGCGGGCCGCATCCGTTTTCGGGGAATCCGAGCGACATCGAGGGGCTGGTCCGAGGCGTCCGGCAAACGCGGGAGAAGAACGGGCTGGATTACACGATCATGTTCGACGCGCACTGTGCCGTTCCGCCGCCGATGTTGATTCAACTCGCGAATGCGATCCAGCCGTACGACATTTTGTTCCTCGAAGAGCCGGCCGTGCCGGGAAACATCGAAGTTTTCAAACGGCTCAAACAGCACATCAAGATTCCGATGGCCACAGGCGAACGTGACCGCACGATCTGGGGGATGCTGCCGTACCTGCAGGAGCGGTGCATCGACATCCTGCAACCGGACTGCGGGCACACGGGCGGGATCACGCAGATGAAAAAGATCGCGACTCTCGCCGAAGCGTACTTCGTCCCGCTGGCTCCGCACTGCACGATGTCTGAGCTGGGCCTGTCCGCCAGCCTGCACGCGGCCGCGTCGATTCCGCTGTTCCTCATCCACGAAGGTTACCTCGACGGTCACCTGATGCCACCGGGGGTGGCTCGCAAGAGGTGGCAGGTGGATCAGGACGGAAACGCCTCGCTGCCGGAAGGACCAGGGCTGGGGGTGGAAATCGACGAGGCGAAATTTGCCGAGGTCAACGCGGACCCGAAACGAAAATTCAAGTGGCCGAAACCGACCTACTCGGACGGCTCGGTGCGGGATTACTGACAAAGGTGAATCGCCATGACCGCACTCGACTACGCGAAACAACTTGTCGCCTTCGATTCGATCAGCCGCAACTCCAACGTCCCGGTGACGGACTGCGTGGAGAGCATACTTCGACGGCTCGGGTTCGAGACGGAACGGATCAACTACGTCGATGCTGCGGGCGTCGCGAAGTCGAATGTCATCGGCAAGAAAGGTCCGGGGCAGGGGGGCCTCGCGTATTTTGGCCACACGGACGTCGTCCCCGCTTCGCCGTGGTTTTTTGCCGAGCACGGACCGTTCACGCCGACGGTCAAGGATGGCCGGCTGTACGGTCGCGGCAGCACGGACATGAAGGGTTCGGTCGCCTGCATGCTGGCCGCAGCCGAACGGTTTCCAAGCGACAAGCTGCGGCGACCGTTGTACATCACCTGCACGGCAGACGAAGAGGTGGGCTATGGCGGCGCGAGCGAAGTCGCCAAGCGGTCGCGGTTTTTTGCCGAGATGGTGGCGGGGCAGACTCGCGGCGTGATTGGAGAACCGACGGAATTGGAGGTCGTTCACGCACACAAGGGGACCTACGGCTTTGAGGCCATCTCGCATGGTCGGGCAGCGCACTCGAGCACGAACAAGGGGATCAATGCCAACCTGGCGATGATTCCGTTCCTCGTCGAGATGAAGCGTATCCACGATGAGTTGCAGCGCGACGCGAAGTGGCAGGACGATCGGTTCGATCCGCCCACGGTGAGTTGGAACATCGGAGTCAATGATCACACGGCGGCCGTGAACATCACGGCGCCGCAGTGCATCTGCACCGTCTATTTTCGACCGATGCCGGGGCAGGACGCCGACAGCCTGCTGGACCGGGCCCGCGACGCAGCCGCGCGGTGTGTGTTGGAGTTCAAGGTGGGCTGCAAAGGGAAGCCGCTTTCCGTCGATCCTCAGTCGCGGTACGTGCAGGAGGTACTGCGACTGACGGGCCGGTCAACGCCCCGAACGGTGGCCTATGGCACCGACGGAGTGATGCTATCGCCGCTGACAAATCTGGTTGTTTTGGGACCAGGCAGCATTGCCCAAGCGCACACGCACGACGAATGGATTGCTCTCGAGGATCTCGAGCGTGGGACAGAAATGTACAGTCGCCTTATCCGGCATTTCTGCACCTGATGCGTTGCAATGAGAATTCCGGCTTCGGTCACGCGTCGCCGTCAACCTCACTCAGATTGCGAGACGATTGCCGAAACGAAAGACCCCCGGGAACCGTGAGGAACCCGGGGGCTTGGGGAGGAATCTCTCAAACTCTCTCGTCACCTGAGGTGACTCAATTCTGATTACAGTTGATGGAGCGGGGTGCCATCAGCGGCCTTTTCAGTCGACTTGATGTTGGCCTTCAAGCGGCCTTCGCCCTTGCTGTAGATCCAACCGGCCTTCTGATTGCCCTCGCCGGTCGCAGCTTCGTCTGGTTCGAATGCGTCGATCCCGCTGTCGATCACCTTCACATCACGCGCACCCGTGAACGGATTCGGCGGCAGTTGACCGACGAAGTACGGGCCGAACGCCTTGGTGCCCGGAGCGCCTGTCACGCCTTTGACATCGGAAGACTTCAGCATGTGGTTCGTGAACGTGTCGTTCACGACAGCCGGAGCCTTTCCTTCATGCTGGAACTCAAACAATTCGAACTGGCTGCGAAACGTCTGCAGGTCCTGCACCAACGCAGATTCCTTGGCGTCATTGTTGGCCGACGTGAATTGCGGCAGGACGGTTGCGGCCAGGATCCCGAGGATCACGACCACGATCAACACTTCCGCCAACGTGAAGCCCTTTCGTGTCTGCTTCAACATAGTCATCTACTCCCCTCTCTCTAAAGGCCCTCGGTGTGCTGTCCACCATAATTCTGCGTGCCGCCACAACACGACTGAGTCTCCGCGCGGCAGACAGTGACGAGAAATGCGTCCAATGTCGGTGCCCCGTGATCTCTCACGCCACCGGAGTCCGCTGGACAAGGCAAACCTAGGTCGGCCTCACCTGCTGTCAAATCCCATCGTCGGAGTTTTTCAACGAAACAAGAACCGTGATCGACTCTGCCGGTTGTAGCGTTTGGGCGACACAGCCCCGGCGGCATGGAGGGCGATTCGTGGACGCCCAGCGTTCGACGACATTTCGCCGCAATGGGACACGGCAAGGTGAGCGTCCGATATCGATCGGGAGAATCGACGACAAGTCAGTTGCCGACGTAGCGGGCGTAAATGCTTCGCGCAACAGCCGGATCATTCGTCCCTTTGATGATCGCCCTTCCGTCGGCAAAGATGGTCATTTCGAAATCCGCGTCGAATGGAAGCAGGCGGATCAGAAAAACATTCGTTGCCACGCGACCGAGGGGCCTCAATTTCGAAGCGAGTTCGGACAGTGACATGGTGATGGGCTGCGGGGGAGAAACTTGGACCGCATTTCGACCACACAACACGCTGGTTTGAGCCCGCTGTTGACCGGTCAACCAATCTCGCTCGCCGCGGACGCATGCGGCACAATTCGACTGGTCGCGCAGGCCGGCCACATTCATCTTGCGGAGAGTGCCGTCCCAGACATCGATGACCATCAGCGATGGATCCACATTTGCTCGCTGGCCCGAAAGTAATTTGAGGGCGGACGTCACCTGCAATGCCGCGACGACCGTGACCGCGGGGCCGATGATCCCGGCCGTGTCGCAGGTCTCGGTCGTTCCGGGAGGCGGAACCGACTCCATCAGACAACGCAGGCAGGCGGTTTCGCCCGGGATGATTGTCATCGTCTGGCCATGGCTCCCAATGCAGCCGCCGTAAATCCAGGGGATGCCGCTCGCCAATGAAGCATCATTGATCAGGAACCGCGTTTCGAAGTTGTCGAGACCATCGACGAGCAAATCAACTCGCTCCGCAAACCGCAGAATGTTGGTGTGGTCGATGTCGGCGACGACGGGTTCGACTTTTGAAGAACTGTTGATGCGCCTGAGTTTTCGCGCGGCCGCCACGGCCTTCGGGATTTGGTCCGCAATGTCCTGCTCATCGAACAAGGTCTGCCGTTGCAGGTTGGACAGTTCGACAAAGTCGCGGTCGACCAGCCTCACAAAGCCCACGCCGGCCCGGACCAATCCGTCCGCGATCGCGCTGCCGAGCGCACCGCATCCGCAAAGCAAGACACGGCTTTGCAGCAGTCGCCGCTGGCCCGCTTCGCCGATCGGCGGAAACAAGACTTGACGGCTGTACCGTTCCAATTCAGGCGACATATTCCAACGGACTGTGTTTCAGGGATGATCGTGACGCGACATCACGGCGCGACCGCTACGCGGCACGACGGATCGCGTCCTGCGGCTCCACGCCCGACGCGATTCTCTCGGCGACGTCGTGCAACCGCTCCATCTCAGCCTGAAGCCGATGTCGATAACTGTCAAGCTCGGCGCGTGAAACGTTTGGCGGCACGATCATTGGTTGCCCGAGAACGCACACGACGCGGCTGAACGGACGGGGAATCAGAAGGTCCGTCCAGTTGCCGCGAAACACCCACGCCGGACGCGCCGTGCTCGCAACGGGCACGATCGGCCGGCCCGATTGGGAGGCGAGGAACAGAATGCCGACTTTCAACTGGCGTCTCGGACCGCGCGGCCCGTCGGGAGTGATGAATACATGACTCTGCCGCACACGCTGAAGCAACTCCCGCACGGCGCGGACTCCACCGCGGCTGGTCGAACCACGCACGGCTTCGATCCGCGTGTGACGCAAGGCGTCGACCAACACCGATCCATCCTGGTGACGACTCACAAGGGCACAGACCGAATGTTGGTTGCGATATCGGTCGCGAATGAGGATGGGAATCGCGATGGCATCGTGCCAGAGCGCGAAGAGGGAGACCGGCGTGTCGGTCGCGGCAGGATTGTAGCGTGGATCATCGCTAACAAACTCGAGACGCACTGTGCGAAACAAGGCTCGCAGCGCGACGATGATCAGCCAACCCAGACATCTGTTGAGCAACGGGCTGCGAATTTTCATGTCAATCGGGCGGAAAGATGACGCGAAGCGAGAGATGTCGTCCGGCGGGTTCAGGATTCTTCCGCTTTGGTCGCTGGGGCAGTCCCGGTCGGTCTCAAATGCGGTCTCGCGGCGCTGCGAGACCGCGGCTCATGCAACGAACGGAACGGAATGACATTGGCGTCGTGATCGGCATCATCGGCGCCGGTCGGTCCGCCATCGTCGTGCAGAATTCGGCTGATTGGTTCGGTTGACGCCGTCTGGCAGACCTGAACCTGATACAGCCGTTGATAGATCGGACACGATTGCAAAAGCTCTGCGTGTGGGCCACAGGCCACGAGTCGCCCTTGCTCCATCACGGCTACTCGCGTCACCAGATTCAGCAGACTTAGCGTCATCGAATGCGTGATGAGAAACGTGATCCGGCCGGCAACAAATGATTCGAGAGACTGAAAGAAAAGCTGCTCGCTTTGGGCGTCGACGGCACTCGTTGCCTCGTCGAGAATCAGCACGTCCGGGTTTCGCAGCATGGCACGGGCCAAGGCAATCCGCTGCCGCTGACCCCCGGAGAGCCGCGAACCTCGTTCACCGACGCGCGTCTCGAGTCCTTCAGGCAGTTGTCCAACAAACTGGGAAACGAACGCCCGATCGGCGGCCTGCTGGATCTGCTCGCCGCTGGCGTGCGGTTGTCCGTACAAAATGTTGTTGGCAATCGAGTCGTCGAATAGGAGGGTCTCCTGCGGCACGACGGCCATTCGAGATCGGAGGTCGTCGAGGCGGCAATCGCGAATGTCCACGCCGTCGAGGAAAATCCCGCCGCGATCCGGATCAAAGTATCGCGGCAGCAGATTCAGCAATGTGGACTTGCCCGAACCGTTTTCGCCGACGATGGCGATCACATCGCCCGCAGCCACGTGCAATGAAACGCCGTCGAGCGCCGCCGGCCGGGAGTGTCCGTCGTTGGCATAGGTGAAACCGACTCCGCGGAAGTCGATGGCCGAGATTTTTTCGGGCAGGACCTTTGGCTCGGCCGGCTCGGCGACTTTCGATTCGCGGTCCATCAACTCGAAGACACGATCGGCGGCCGCCCCGGCGCGCTTGAGTTTGCTGAACACGCTCGACAGCTTTCGCACCGGATCGCTCACGCCTGCCAGCAGCGCGTACAACACCGACAATTCGGCGATATCCATCTCCGAGGCCGCCAACTTGATGCCCCAGATCGACGTCGTCTGCCGCAAGACGAGGTACGCTCCCGGCATCACGGCGATGAACACGGCGCACATGCCTAACAACTCTGTGGTGGGACTCGTGAGCGCGTCCAGCAACACGATCTTCATCGACTTCTGAAAATAGGTCTTATTCTCACGGTGATGCTGCAGCCGGTGACGACGACCTCCGGCAAATGCGATCACGACCTTCAGGGAGTCAAATGTTTCTTCCAGCACCTTGTAGATGCGCGACATGCTCTCCATCGACCGGTGACTGGCTTTCTTCAGCGTGCGGCCAATCCGATGAAACACGAGCAAAGCCAGGGGAAAGAACAGCATGGACAGCAGCGTCAGCCGCCAGTTGACCCAAAAGGCGAACCCGACGCATGCCGTCGCCTTAAGCGGTTCACGAATGATCTTGCCCCCCAACAGCGACAGTCCCTGCGCCAGCGTTTCCATATCGTAGGTGAAACGCGACATCAGTTCCGGCGTTCCCTGGCGTGCCAGCGTTTGGTAGTCAAGTCGGAGGACGCGGCGGAAGCAGGCCTTGCGGAGACCCATCACCGTGAGCTGCACTACGCTGCCGACAAGCGTTTCTTCGGCGAGCATGCACAATGCCTTGATGATTGTCGCCACCAGCAACACACCCAGAATGAGGGCCAGTGTGTCGAATTTGTCCTCCGGCACGTGTGGCACGACGCGGTACTGAATCCAGCGGAAGCGACCAAGGCTGAGCGAGGTGGCCGAGAGTTTGGCCTCCCATCGCGATTTGCGAGCCAACAGGTGCGACTTGTCCTTTTCGCGCGCGGCGTCCAGTTCCTGATCCAGCTTGTTGAGCTGCTGATTGAACTCCGCCTCGTCCGCCTCCAGATTCTGAATCTGCTTTCGGACGTAGCCGGAGATGCTCTCGTCCTCGATCAGGATTTTCGCCGCCGGGAAAACAATAGACAGGTTGGCCCCCCACAACATGGCGACCAGTCCGGCGAACACAAGCGACAGCGACAGTTTGAAGCGATACGGCCAGAGAAACGGAACGACGCGCTGAAAGCTGTTCACGGGGAGTCCATTCCTTCGTGGATGCGGGAGCTTGGGTCGTGTTGGCTCCCGCGACGATTCGTCACTCGTCCGTCAAGGCCACGTCCCGGAGATCGCCAGGCTGGGGTGGCAGTATCTAGCAGAAACCCCGTTTACGGAGCAATATCAGACGCGGAAGCCGTCCGCGCCATCGGCTCGCCGCATCATTTTCCGTTCAATGATCGTTCGAGTCGGACCAGCTTTTCGTCGAGCGTAATGCCTTCTTCGGTCCGGAGCGGTTCATCCCCAAATCGGACGCGATAATATAGCTCGGTCAGGTCGATTGGAAAATCGGCAAGGTTGGCGCGGGCCAGTTCGCCGGCCAGTTGCCGCTGCGTCGTGCGAGCAAACTCGCGCGGCGTATCACTATCCTGGCTGTGCAGACCCCGCGCGTTCATCAGCTTGACGAAACGTTCGAGAAACTCGACTCGCGGCCCACCCCGGCCTCGTCGCCCGGTGCAAGATCGGAGAGCACCCGACAGAGTCAAAACGCGACGGATAAACGCCGCCGCGGCGGCCAGGCAGACGAGGATCACGAACACCGCCACTCCTCCTTGCAGGCTGAACCATTCTTGCGGAGAGGCAATCGCGTCGCGAGTGCGGCCAAAAAGTTCGAAAAATGCGGCAGCGGGCGACGTCGAGAATGATGAGAGGCCGCTTCGGATCGCCGCCTGCAGCGGGCCGTAGATTGATTCATCCTGCCGCGAAGCCGTCATGTTGACGACGTAGGTGTTCCACGTGTTGGAAATGATGTCGTTGGCGGCCTGCCACAGGTTGCGGTGTCCAAGACGCTCGACGAGGCTTTGCCGATCGGCCGTCGGTGTGGCATCCAGCGTCACCCAGGCTCCCTCGACATACGCCTCCACCCACGAATGTGCATGGCGCTGTTGAATTTCGTAGTAGCCGCCTGGCGAACTGTAGAATCCCCCTTTGAAACCCGTGATCATTCGTGAGGGGATGCCGACCGCCCGCAGCATGAGCGCCAAGGCGGAGGCGTAGTATTCGCAGTGGCCGGTCTGCCGATTGAAAAGGAAGTCCTCCACGGGATCGATCTTCGGATCGTTCACAGCCGCGTTGAGCGTGTATGTGTAGAGCCCGGAGTCGCGCAGATACGATTCGAGGGTCCGCGCTCGGGCGAGCGAGTCCAGCGAACCGCCATCGGAAGTCTCAGCCTGCGCCACGACGCGCTGGGCGAGATCGCGCAGGCGCTCCAGGCCGCGTTCGGGAAACTGTAGGCACTTCACCCGATGGGCAGCCAATCGGTCGAACATCGCCGCTTCAATTTGCAAAGGATGGCGCTTCAGGCGGACCATCCTTCCCGCCTCCGAATCGGGCACGTCGGGCCACAGGATGGTTCGATACTCAAACTGCTGCCGCGCAACCTGGCGCGAAACCGTCAGCACTTCGGTTTCAGGTTGCAATGTCAACACTTCGTACTCTTGTGTTTTGAGGTACCCGGCGCGAAACGGGTAAATCGTGAAAGCCGTTTGTGTTCCAATCGGCTGCGCAATGACTTCCAGTCGCAGCATGTCGGTCCGCGGGATCCGCGGCATTGGCCAGGCCCGTGTTTTGACTTCGATCGGCGACCAGCGTCCGGATTCGTAGTTCTCCAGCACCATTCCACGAAACATCGGTTCGTCGCAGCCCCATTTGGCCGCGTACTCCACGATGTCCACCTGGTCATCAGGGTCGTCGCCAGGCCGGTAGGTCATCAGCCGGACCTTCATCACCGGCTGCGTGCTTTCGAGGATCTCGCCCATGTCGCCCAAGCGTACGTTTTCGGTGAATCCGGTGAGCGGGCGCAACGGCGAATCGGCCAGACGGGCGAAGTCGCCGCTGACCGAGGTCCAGCCGACGGGGACGAAGGCGTACAGGGACGTCGAGAACACGAGGGCGGCGATGGCCAGGCTCAGGTTGCCGATCACAAAGCGAGGCGTCACCCAGGTCTCGCCATCCTCATGCCGAATGGCACCGAAAGCTCGACTGACTCGAGAACCCGAGGTCGTTTGCCGCGCGACCGGCTCGTCGCTCCCCGAAGTTAACGCCGCACATCGGCGTTCGCCCTGATGCAACATCAGCACGCCGAGCGTCCATGCGGCCATGATCACGTACGAATACAAGAATATTCCGTACCATCCCGACATCGTCAGCAGCGACCCCATCGCCACCTGCAGCATGCTCAGCGCACACAGCCACCAGTATTGACGTGCCGTCTTCTGTTGAAACAACACCAGCCAGGTCAGGTAGGTCAGCAAGTGCGACAACGCCACCAGACGGGCATCCGCGCTTTCCCCGGTCGCTTCGTAACCGGCCACGCAAAAGATGACGACACCCAGAAGGTTGGCCCAGACCGCAGGAATCAACAGTCGCTGCTGCCGCTCAACATAGACAAACGCGACGATCGTCACGGGCAGGGTCACGCCGGCAGGCCACCAGACTTCCTCGGCGAACGCCAGCATCACGCCCGTCAGCGCCGTCAGGCAGTACAGGGAAATCTGGAAGATGACCGGCAATGACATCAGTGCCCTTCCGTTTCAATTCCACTCCATCAACCCGCTCACGGTAGCTGCGTCCGCCGTGAGGACTCGAAACGGCTCCCGGTGCCCGGGATCATTGCCGTGCGCCGAGGCAGCGTGCAGCAGCGACTGCACCTGATTCGGCGTCCGAGTTGTCACCATGATCCGCCGTGAGTTGCCGGGCGCGAGGGAGGCCCAGTGCTGAACCAGATCGCCGGTGAACTCGCTGGCGACGGGTTGTGCGAGCGCCAGACATTCCAGTACGGCGTCGATGGTGTCGAGGCCAGCGTTTCCGTTCCAGCGCACCGGGTCGCGCCCGTGAACGCCCAACCACAATTCGGAATCCAGCGACTGTCGGCATTGGCGCACGCAAAGCGTTGCCGCCAGACTGACAGCCCGTTCGATCAGGTCCGGGTCTGCCGCGAGCGCGGAGCGAGACGGTTCCCACAAATCGAGGACGATCAACAGATCGCGGTCTCGATGCTGATGGAAGTCGCGGACCATCAGTGCGTTGGCGCGAGCCGATGTTCGCCAGTGGATCGATCGCGTGCTGTCCCCCGGCTGGTACTCTCGGAGCCGATGGAATTCGTCGTCGAACGCGCCGCGACGCGATGCCGGCGTCTGCACGTACTCCTCGGTGCTGAACAGTTTCTGCTCCCAGTGCGACAGGAATTGACCCAGTCGCGGGTAGACGAGCAGTTCGCCCGGCTGGTCGATCACAACGGCTCGCTCCATCAGCCCAAGCGGGAACCGCGACGAAACCCGCACCTCATTGAAACGGAATCGTCCCCGGTTCATCAATCGCAGCCGGTAGCGGCCGGTCCGTTCGGATCGCGGCGGGACCCTGGTGAACAGCACCGAGACACGCAGTTCTTCACTTTCGCTTCGCACGCGATCCTGTGCCTCCATCATCCACGAGGAGAACCAGCGCTTGTTGTTGGTCAGCGACAGGTCAACGTTGAACGTGTCGCCCGCCATGACTCGCGACGGGAAGCTGCGACACATCTCAATCCGACGCAGAATCCGCACCGTGACCCAACCGTTCAACACAAAGGGCCCGGCCAGCAGGCAAAAGACCAGCCGCAGCATATTCGACCGGCCCAGCATCGACCCGGCGAACAGCACGATCAGGATGACCATGTACACGAGCGCTTCGCTCGTCAGTTTCACCCGGTAACGACGTCGTCCGCTCCATCCGAGGCGGTCTGCGATCAGCCTCCGCAATCGCTTCGTCGATCGGAAACCCCAGAGTCCAAGGTAGGCTCCGGCCACGATCAACGCCAACTGCCCGAGGAACGACTGTGCCGAAGACCAGGCGGCCTGAAGCGCCATCAGGATCAGCAGCAGGCCGCAAACACTGGCCAGCGAGCCGAGCGCTTCGGTGAAGCGACTCACCGTTTGTGGGCCCCGACCAAGAAGCATGGCAACGATCCGTCACGCGGAACCGGACGAGTGAGAGTGGAACATCCGGTGGTGATTCTAATCCCGTGTCGCTCGGCAGGCAAACTGAACGGTTATCGACGCGGCCGTCGATCGTTGGCGGCCGCGGCCGAAGGGCCGTGGATGATCAACGGCACGCGAAGCTCCGGATAGGTCGCATCGTTGCTGAACAACGTGACCGTGGCGTGGTGTTCGCCCGGAGGCACATTGCCGGCGACGGTGACCTTGATTGTGGATCGCCAGCGTCCCTCCTCGTCGCGCTCGGCCGCACCAATCTCGACCGAAGCCAGGTTCGACGACGTCGTTGCCCCTTCGAGGTGCAACGGTGCCGGGCGGCTGTCGATGACCGCGATCTCGTTCTGCGACGGCTGACCGTTCAATTGATAGAACATCAACCCGCGTGGCCGGACGATTACTTGATGGCTCGGCAGGATCAACTTGAATCCCAGGTCGATCGCTCGTGGTTGATCGTCCTCGAATTCGACTCGGATGCGGTACTCCTTCGGCCCCGGCGCTTCGAGCGTGGTCTTCACGCGAACCAGGAACTTCCCCTTTTCTGCCGGCTTGTAGACATCCTGCTCCAGCCGGGGCTGCAGACAACCGCAGCTCGGTGTGAGCTTCGTGATTCTCACGGGCGACGAGCCGGTGTTAACGAATTCAAATCGGCCGACCACCTCATCGTCCGGCGGAATCTCGCCCAGGTCGACCAGGTGCTGCCGAAAAACGAGTGCGGGCTTCGAGACGTCTCCCACGATGGGACGCATCGACGATCCCGCCACGTGCGCCGCGATCGCGATTAGAAATGGAACGGCCAGGCCGACTGATGAGATTCGCACGCTGAGTGACATGCTCGCCTCCTGCAATGGGGGGCGGGTTCTAACACACCGGGCGGAACGCCTCAAGCCGAACGCGGCCGTCGCCACTGGCTTGCGTTCGCGGCGAACCACCATCAACATGGACGCCCAATCGTTCGCCGAAGTCCCTCGTTAATTCTCAGCGACTCACCATGCTCGACCTCTCCGCGACACCGACGACCCGCCGCAACTTTCTCGAACGCGTGACCGTAGCCACAACCGCCGCGGCCGGAGCCACGCTGGCAGGTTGCGCCACTCAAAACGCCTCGGCCCCCGCTGGCGATTCCGGACGGAAGCGGCTGCGAGCCTGCTTCTCAAACGCCGGACTGCAAAGCACCTGGTGCGCACTTGGCAAGACGACAGCGGAACTTTGGGGCCGGCTGCTCGACGTCGACGTCGTGTGGGTGGACGGCGAGTTCGATCCGGAGAAGCAGCGGAACAAGATCGACAACATCGCGCATCAGGACTGGGACTTTTGTTGCTTCCAGGCGGTGCAAATCGATTCACTCGCGGCGCCCGTTCGAAAACTGATGCAACGCGGCATCCCGGTCGTTTCCATGGACACACTGTTGGTTTCGATGGACAAGATGCGTGACACCGGCGTCTGGCTGGAGGTGACTCCCGACCAGGTATTCATGGGTGAGAGCAGCACGCGGTACTTGTTCGAGAAGATTGGCGGGAAGGGGAAGGTGATTCATATCGGCGGCCTGAGTGCTCACAGTGGTGCGCAGGGCCGCAAGACCGGGTTCGAAAACGTGCTCAAGAGTTTCCCCGAGGTAGAAGTGGTCGGCGGCGGCGTGCGCTGGTGCGACTGGAAGAAGGAGAAGGCTCGCGACACCTTCGAGACGCTGCTGAATCAGGAACAGACCCCGATTACCGGCGCCTTTTTTCACAGCGATGACATGGCGCTGGCCTGCGTGCCCGCGCTCAAGAACACGATTCACAAGGACATGGTCATCACAGCCGTGGACGGTCAAAAGGAGGGCTTGCAAGCCGTCCGCGACGGGCAACTCGCGGCGACCACGGTCAATCCCGTGTGCCTGATCCACCGCACCGCACTAATCGTCGGACAGTTCATCGTGCGAAACAAGGAACTGCCGGATCAGTTGCCGCTCGAAATCATCACGCCCGGACCACTGGTCGCGAAGCAGACAAACAATCTCGACGCCATGTTTTATCTCGCCGACCCCGCACATTGTCTCGTCTGATTCTCCCTTCGCCCCTGAAGGGGGAGAAGGGTCGGGGGTGAGGGACGAGCGTCTCTGATCCGGAGTTCCATGTGGCGATTCTCAACGAACCACTGAGCCGCACGCCGCTCCTCGATTGCCGCGGCATCGGCAAGAGATTCGACGGTATCGCGGCACTCAGCGACGTGGATTTCACGCTCGCGGCGGGTGAAGTGCATGGCGTCGTGGGCTGCAACGGCGCCGGAAAAAGCACGTTAATGAAGATTCTGTCGGGCGCACTCCCCGATCACGACGGGACCGTGCTCCTCGATGGACAGCCCGTGTCGTTGTCCACACCGCGAGTCGCACTCGCGCAGGGGATTGCGATGGTTTACCAGGAATTGTCGGGCATCGAACAGCTTTCCGTAGCCGAGAATCTGTTTCTCGGCCGGCAGCCGACGACTCGTTTCGGTCGAATTGGTTGGCGCCAAATGTTTCGTGAAGCCGAACGGTATCTCGCTGAGCTGGACATTCGAATTGACGTGCGCCGGAGGCTGGATGCGTATCCGTTGGTCGTCCGTCAGATGGTTGAGATCGCACGCGGCCTGCACAGCGGCGCACGTGTGCTGATACTCGATGAGCCGACCAGTGCTTTGAGTCCGCCGGAGACTCGGCGGCTGTTCGAACTCATCCGCCAACTGCGATCACGCGGCGTGGCGCTGGTGTTTATCAGCCACTTCATCGACGACGTGCTTGAAGTCTGCGATCGCGTGACGATTTTGCGCGACGGCCGGCGTCTGGAGACAATGCCGGCAGCGTCGCTCGACAAGAGCCATGTCATTTCCCGAATGCTCGGTTCGAGCACGGAGTTGAGATCGCGCAAACGAATTTCGGCGGCGAAAGATAATGCGGTGCCACAGGCCGCCGCATCGGAACCGCGTCTGGTCGTTGAAGATCTCACGCTGTACGGATCCTTCGAGCACGTCAACTTGTCGGTCGCGCCGGGCGAACTGCTGGGACTCTACGGTTTCGTCGGTGCCGGTCACCAGGAATTGGTTCATGCCATCGCTGGGGCGTTGCGAGCCGACGCGGGCCGGGTTCTGGTCGACGGAAGACTGATTTCGGGATCGACGTACACTGCCATTCGGAATGGCGTCGTCCTTGTCGGCGCGGATCGAATGAAGACGCTGGTCCGGTCGGCGGCAATCTACAAGAACGTGACGCTGGCCCACCTCCGACAGAGCATCGGCATGTGGCTGACGCGCCGACGGGAAATCAGCATTGCTCGTCCCGCGCTGCACCGCGTGACATGTCAACCGTCGACCCCATTGCTTCGCGCCGGGCAGTTATCCGGAGGAAACCAGCAAAAAGTCGTGTTGGCAAAATGGCTGGTGGGGCCCATCCGCGTGCTTTCCCTCGAGGAGCCGACTCGCGGAATGGATGTCGGTGCGAAGTTCGAAATCATGCGAATCATCGACGAACTCAGGCGTGAGGGCGTTGCCGCCATCATCGCTTCCACGGAGCCTGATTTGCTGCTGGATTACGCCGACCGCATTATCTGTTTCCGACGCGGCCGGGTGAGCGGCGAGTTCTCGTCGGCCGAGGTCGATGTGGCATCGCTGCTCCGCTGTGCCTAAAAAACAAACCCGGCCGCATGATGCGACCGGGAATGAATCCACACGGGAGTCGACGTCGGGGATCAGTAGTCTTCGTCCTCTTCTTCCTCGTCTTCGTCCTCTTCTTCGTCGTCGAACTCTTCGTCCTCCTCGAACTCTTCGTCCTCGAATTCCTCTTCTTCGAATTCTTCGTCCTCGAACTCGTCGTCAAACTCCTCTTCGAACTCGTCGTCGTCGATCTCTTCGTCCTCGAATTCGTCCCCTTCCGATTCCTCTTCATCGCCCCCTTCACCGGGTTCATCGCCTTCGCCGCCAGCACTTTCATCTTCGTCTTTTCGGCGGCCCCAAATGGCCTCCACATCCATTTTGAACGGATCGGTGCCGACTTCTGATCGTTCGCCAACTGCCGATCGCGATGGGTTCTTCAGATCCCAATCGGCGATTTCCAAAACCCCTGTCCCGTTACCCGTTGACATCGTGAATCCCCTCAGGTTGTCGAAGTTGGACCGCAGAGAGCCGCAGCGGCCGGCGTTCAGTTTGGTGAAAATAATCACCGGAAAGTCTTGTCCTCAAAGGAAGTCCGGGGCACTCTGTATTAAAGTCATCCTCAATTGTCAAGCGACGGAAACGCCACTGAAATTCGCTCGTTGCTGGACTGCGGCCCAACCGATAGGTTCTACTGACGATTGAGGTTGCGAGCGACTTTTGCAGAGAACAATGATCGGCATTCGCGACCGTCGGCAATACTCTTGGAAGCAGGAGGATGACGATTTGCGATCGTTGGTTCCAGTCAGCTCGAGGCGGCGATGAAATCAAAATCCAAAACTCGTTCCGTGGCGAAGCGGCGAAGCGGCGAGGTGTCGCGCGATGCGTCCGCGGCCGTTGGCACTTTGCGATTTGATCGCGGTCGCACTGCCGGGCGGACCGAACGGCAAACGCTCGACCCGGCGGCGCAGCTTCGGACGTTGCGGAAGGAGAACGAACAACTCAAAGAACGCTTGGGCCAGATCGAACAGCAACTGGCCAATCAAACTCAGGCTGTCCTCGCTTTGGAAACACAGGCGCGGACAGACGCACTTACGGGACTGCTCAACCGACGAGCGTTTGACGAAGAGATGGTACGACGCATCGCGGCGTGGCGTCGGCGAGCCATTCCGTTTGCACTGATCTGGATGGACGTTGATCATTTCAAGTCGATCAACGATCGGTGCGGACACGCCGCCGGTGACGAGTTGCTTCGCGGGGTGAGCGAAGTCCTGTCCACCTCCTTCAGGGACATGGATCTGGTTGCTCGGGTCGGTGGCGAAGAGTTTGCCGCCCTGCTTCCAGTCACGAGCGCCGAGGAGGTCGTTGTTCCAGCCGATAGGCTTCGCCGGAGGATTTCCGGACGCCCATTCGATGTTGCTGGTCGGCGGCTGACGGTTACTCTCAGCATTGGCGTGACTGCGGTGCGACCGGACGACGACATTGCCTCGATGATTCACCGGGCCGATCAGGCCTTGTACTCCGCGAAGGCCAGTGGTCGCAACGTGGTAGCATCCGCCGAACTCGGCCGGATTGAGCCGACTTCGACCGTTCGCTAGACTCTCGCGACGCGAGGACCTGACGGTAGCCTTTCGCAGGCTTGCCGGTGGCAGACCGGGTCGATTGCGGAGCCGATGTCCGAGTTGAAAGGAGCTTGACTGTCGATGCAGCAGGTCGCACGATTCCTCGCCGACAACTCAGATTCGTTTGTGGACGCGTTGAAGCAATTTCTGAGGATCCCCAGCGTTAGTGCCAGCTCGGCACATCGTGGCGACGTGCGACGCGCTGCCGAATTCGTCCGAGATCAACTCCTCGGCGCTGGGCTTTCCGTACGGGTTGTCGAGACGGAGGGGCATCCCATCGTCCACGGTTCGTGGCTGGAGGCGAAGGGCGATCCGACGGTTCTCGTGTACGGCCACTATGACGTTCAGCCGCCGGACCCCCTCAACGAATGGATTTCGCCGCCATTCGAACCGACGGTCCGTGACGGCCGCCTTTTCGCCCGAGGCGCCACCGACGACAAGGGACAACTGTTCACGCACCTCAAGTCGCTCGAAGCTTGGATGAAATGCACGGGCCGTCTGCCGGTGAATGTGCACGTCGTCATTGAGGGCGAAGAGGAGGTTGGCAGCACGAGCCTCGACCGGTTTCTCGAGGAGAATCGCGAGCAGTTGCGATGCGACGTCGCTGTCATCAGCGACACCAGCCAGTTCGGGCCGAACATGCCGGCCATCACTTACGGCTTGCGAGGCATCGTCGCGTGTGAGGTCACGCTGCGGGGGCCGAATTGGGATTTGCATAGCGGCGTTTTCGGCGGTGCCGTGGCCAACCCAATCAATGTGCTCGCAAAACTGATTGGAGCGCTGCACGACGATCGCGGCCGTGTCACCGTGCCGGGCTTCTACGACGACGTTGTGCCGCTCGCGGCCGCGGAGCACGATCGATTGGAGAAGCTCCCCTTCGATGAAGCTGACTTCGTCCGCTCGCTGGGTGTCACCGCAATCCATGGTGAGGCCGGCTTCAGCACCAACGAACGTCGCTGGTGCCGGCCGACGTGCGATGTCAATGGAATACTCGGCGGCTACCAGGGCGAAGGCCCGAAGACCATCATTCCATCCAAGGCCACTGCGAAAATCACCTGCCGATTGGTGCCGAAGCAGGATCCCGAGAAGATCATTCACGGTTTGCGAACCCACTTCGAACGGCTGAGTCCTTCGAGCGTGAAGCTGGAGTTCCAGACGTTTCACGGTTGTCCGGCGCACGTATTCGACCCGACGAGCCCTTACATGTCGGCTGCCAAGACGGCGATCCGATCGGCTTTCGACGTCGAACCGATGTACATTCGCGAGGGAGGTTCGATTCCAGTTGTCGGCAGCTTGAAGCAGATTCTGCGCGTCGATACTCTCCTGCTCGGTTGGGGCCAGAACACCGACAATCTTCACGGCCCAAACGAACATTTTTCGCTCGCCGACTTCCGGCGCGGAACACTCGCGAGCGCTCACCTGTGGCACGAGTTGAGCTGTGCGGGTGCGATGGATCGGTGACCGGCCGCGATTCAAGGAAGACCATGCTTGACCTTCAGTTCATTTGCGACAACGCGGATCTTGTGGCGCTGAATTGCCGCAACCGTGGCATACAAGTCGATCTGCAAAAGGTGCTCCAGCTGAGGCAGCGCCGCGGTGAGATCATTTTGCAGGGGGACAACCTGCGGCGCGAACAGAACGAGGTGGCGCAGAGCATCCCGAAAGAAAAGGATGCGGCGCGGAAGCAGGCGGCCATCGCACGCGGCAAGGAACTCAAAACGATCGTAGCGGCAAACGACGTGGAACTGAAGGACGTCGAAGCTCATTTGCGCGACGAGCAATACAAGATCCCGAACATGACGCATCCCGGCGCGCCGGTTGGGAGGTTGGCGGACGACAACAAGGTCGTCCGGACCTACGGTGCGCCGCGGAAGTTTGATTTCAAACCGCTGGACCACGTCACGCTGTCCGAGAAGCACAACCTGATCGATCTCGAAGCTGGAGCGCGGGTCACCGGGCATGGCTTCTATTTTTTGAAGAATGAGGCGGTGCTGCTGGAGATGGCGCTCGTGCAATTCGCGATGCGCAAACTGCTGGCGGAGGGGTTCACGCTGTACACGACACCCGATTTGGCGCGCGATGAGGTTCTGGAAGGGATCGGCTTCAACCCGCGCGGACCGGAAACGCAGATTTATTCGATTCACGGAACGGACCTCAGCCTGGTGGCCACTGCCGAGATCACGCTGGGCGGAACGTTGAAAGATCAGGTGCTCGACGCAGACAAGCTGCCAATTTACGCCGCCGGGTTGTCGCATTGTTTTCGCACCGAGGCTGGCGCGCATGGCAAAGCCACGCGGGGCATTTATCGCGTGCATCAGTTCACAAAAGTCGAGATGTTTGCGTTCACGCGACCCGACCAGTCCGAGGCGGCTCACGAGAAGATCGTGGCCGTCGAGGAATCGCTGTTTCAGGAGCTTGGCCTGCCGTACCAAGTGATCGACACGTGCACCGGCGACCTGGGCGGACCGGCCTATCGCAAGTTCGATCTCGAAGCGTGGATGCCGGGGCGCGGCGATGCGGGAGAATTCGGCGAAGTGACTTCGGCGTCGAACTGCACCGACTACCAGGCCCGACGATTGGGAATTCGGTTCAAGTCGCCCGACAAGAAGGGAACTCAATTTGTCCACACACTGAACGGCACCGCCATCGCGGCCACACGGGCGATCATTGCGATTCTCGAAAACTACCAGCAGGCGGACGGAAGCGTTGTGATCCCGGAGGCACTGCGTCCGTGGGTCGGCAAGGACCGCATCGGCTGAGTGAAGAAATTGAAAATTGACAATTTTCAATTCTCGACCATGACTCCCGACTTGACCGCCCAGTTGCTGCTCGCCGCGTACGCGGTCATTGCCGCAGGCATTGTCGTCTGGCAGGCAATACGGTTTTCGAGCGGCTGGCGGGCATGGATCGTTCTCACACCCTGTCGCGTGTACGGTCGATGTGCGTTTCGCTGGCGAGCGAATCGCCGTTGTCCGCTCCCGATCACTGGTCCTGCGATCATCCTGGCGAATCATCGCAGTCCGGTCGATCCCATTTTGATCGGGATCGAGCTCGCCCGCGACCGAACGATCGGTTACATGATGGCTCGCGAGTATTACGAGACTCCCGTGCTGCACTGGATGTGCGCCGCCGTGCATTCCATCCCGGTCGAACGCGACGGAAGCGACATGGCCTCCGCCCGAGCCGCATTGCGGCGCGTGCAGGCGGGCGAGTTGCTTGGTGTCTTTCCCGAAGGCAGGATCAACAGGGGCACGGATCTGCTCCCCGGCAATCCGGGCATTGCGTGGCTGGCGCTGCGATCAAAGGTTCCCGTGTATCCGGTTTTCATTCACAACGCGCCGCAAGGACGAACTCTGCTTGAGTCGTTTTTCAGGTTCACGAAGGTCCGGGTAACGTACGGCGATCCCATCGATGTGTCCGTATTCCTCAGCCAGCCTCTGTCATCCGAAGCGATCCACGACGCGTCTCAACTGATGATGCAGCGATTGGCGGACCTGGCTGGTGTTGGCACGGCGAGAGATGAAGCTCCGCCGGCCTGACCGGTCGGTTCACAACACGGCTCCCGCCTCGCGGCACAGGATGTCGGGCACGGCAATCATGCGGCCCTTGACATCGACACGGATCATCGGCCACTGCTCCGCCGGTGTCAGAAACGATGCATGACGATTGGTGATCAAAAATGTGTCGCCCAGCGCGGCCGGCCCCACGGAACAATGCCAGCAGATCGCCATCCCCTCGGCCAGTTGTGTCGGGCTGCGGGGCACGACCGGGAGTTCGCAGACGTGGTATCCGGTGACTTCCGCCTGCTCGGCGCGCTGCCACTCATCGACGTGCACGAATTTCTCATAGATTCGCTGAGTGCGATCGGAAATGCCTCCGAGCTGCATCCCCGGTTGCGAGAAATGGATTCCGGTGGCTTGAACCATGGCGGCCTGGCGATGCGCCTCGGCGATCCGTTCGGTGGGGTGGCCGAAGCAAACGGTTCGCGTGGCAGCGGCATGCAATCCCCAGCGCCGGGCCGTCGCGCTGACGACGCACCACTTTTTCAAGGTGGCACTGTCGAAGGACCAGTGTCGGTATTGCTGGCTGCGCCCGTCGGCCATCACCTGGATTCGCATGGGTGTGATTTCGTGCTTGATCAAGCGGTGAGCCAACTCGCCGGCAATTTCGCATTCCGCCTGACCAGGTTCCAGATGCCGCGCGGTCGCTTCGACCGCATGCGCCACGGCTTTCCCGAGTTCTCGCAATCGCTGGCATTCCAGCGGCTGAGGGGGAAGTCGCAGCGCGTCGATCGCGGCCGACTCGTCCTTGGTGCCGGGGAAGCCGCAGTCGCTGAGCACTTTCCGCCCCCGACACACGTCCTCGATCAGCACGTTGCGCGGTTCCGGCCATGGTCGCACCTTGGTCTGGAACCCAAGGCCCGAAACCTCGCGCTCGAAGAGCTGTCCGGAATCAACGCTGCTGGTGACGACGACTCGCGAGTCAGGCGTAATGAACAGGGAAGCAATGATGTCTTCGGCGCTGAACCGCAGGTTGCTTCCACCGGCCGTGAACCACGAAAAATTGTGCGGGAGTTGCAAGAGGAGGCCATCACAATGCCGTGATTTCAGAAAATCGGCGACGAGTCGCTGCCGGTGTTCGACGATTTCGAAATGTGCCGGGTCGGGGAGGACGAATTCACCCGACGATAGCGGACGCGCTGCGTCAAGGATGGCGCTCGACATGGTCGTAGCCTCAGTATTCGGCCCAGTCTCGTCCCAGTTCTTGACGCAACTTCGATCGTGACATGGCAAGTCGCACATTCGAAATGACGCTGACAACGTGCCGGATGACGGTGCATATCATAGCATGGGAATTGACGATTCAATATTTCCTGGTCGATTGCAGCACTTTTTTCCCATGGCCCGTCACGAATCGGATCGAGAGGACCTGATGCGCGATGCGGTCGCGTTACGTCGCCGCGTCAAGCTGACCATTCCTGGTGAACCCGGGACCGTCGTGGCCGGGTTTCGTGATTCAGGTGCCTGGTCAGTTTACTTCGGTGGTGATCCAGTCTTTCATTTTGACTACGAGGGGCGACTGCGACGCGCGTTTGTTTCCGGGATGCTCTTTCGAAGCGAGGGACACACGTTGGCTCGGTTGAAGCGATCCCGTTCAGGAGCCGAAACGAACCTGCTGCGGCACGACCTGACCGCCGTCGAACTCGAAGAATTCTGGAGGGATGGTACGACTCCTCTGCGAAGGTTCGAGGCCGCGCTTCGAGATGGAACCGCACAGGCCGTCGAGGAGCAACCGCCTGGTTGGCCGTTTCGGCATTCGCTCGTCGCCCAACTTGCAGTTCTACTGCAAGGGGGAGTTCGACTTTCTCCGCGACTTCGCTGGTGACGTACAAAGAAATGTCGTCGTTCACGCAACGGTTGACAAGCGGTTCCCTGAATTGTGAAATGAAACCGCCGACTTGGCTCTGACGCCAGTCGGAGAAGCCCGCCTGAATTGTCCTACCGGTTGAGCTTGATCGCCGTACCGATTTGTCGGCATCGTACGGCACCAAATGCGTCGACCCGACATGGTCGGACGAGCAACCGAACCCAGCCATTGGAATGCAGTCGTTGTTTCTAGGTGGGCCGCAAAGGATCGTGGTCCCTGGCAATATCGAAAACCGGGCTCCGCTGCGGCGGAGCATCATTTTTGGTCGTTGATTTCACCTGAAGGAGACAAATCCGATGAAGCGTTTGGAGTTAGCACTGTGTTTGATTTCGGTCAGTGTCGTATCGCTGGTTCCGCTCTTTGCGGGAGCACCCGTAAAAATGGGAACCGTGGCTCCTGTCAACGAGTTGGCCGCGGAGGCCGAGGCAAAGATTGCAGCGATCGAAGCCGGCCTCGCGTCGGCCGACAGCTACAGTCAGGGAAAGAAGGCAATCTCGGGTGATGCAGGGGTCCTGGCCGTGTTGGCGCAGGCGGTCGCGGAACACGACGGTTCGGCGGCGTGGAAGAAGACGGCAGCCGACGTGCGTGACGCCGCCATCGCCTTGTCAAATGCGAAGACCTACGATGAAGCGAAGAAGTCGTTGGAATCCGTGAAGGCGGCGCAGGGCGGCAAGCCCGGAGGTGCGAAAGCCGATGCGGACTGGTCGAAGCTCGCCAAGCTGGGCGCTGTCATGACCGAAATCAATCGTCGCCACGGAAAACTTCGGCGCGCCACCAAGAAAGCACCTGCTGATTCCGGCGAGGCGACACGCGACGCCAGCGTGTTGGCTGTTTTGGCTGTCGTGGCTCAGGCCGACACTCACGAAGTGAAAAGTGGCAAGGCCGCCGACGTGGCTAAGTGGCAGTCGTACTCAAAAGACATGCAAGCCAATGCCACCAAGGCTGCCGACGCGCTTCGAAAGAAGGACGACGCGGCCTTCAAAGAAACGTTCACGATCTTAAATAAGTCGTGCGCCGACTGTCACAAGGATTTCCGCGACGCAGAATAGCAAATGTGGTGCTGACATCGATGACGCCTTCCGGTCCAGCCTGCCGGGAGGCGTTTTTGTTTCGCAGGCCGCATGCCGACCGAACCTGTTTCGCCCGGATTGAAACGGATGCCAAAACGCGACAACCCGGGCCGCATGGTCCGGGTTGTCGATCCAAATCCCGTTGTTGCTGAAGTTCAATCGGCGTGCCGTTACTTGGTCGGAGCCGGAACCTCCACGCCCCCGTTTGATGACGGCGCGACTGTGGGTGCCGAGGTTGGCTGCCCGTAGGTCGTGACCACGCCCATTTCGGTTCCCCATGCGGCGCGAGGGACTGGCTGCCAGGACGGAATGTGCTTGCCGTAGAATCCAAACTGGGTTGTATCCGTCGGCGCGTAAACGATTGGTGGTTGCGGTGTGCCTCGGCGAGCGTCACCCGGCGTACCATTCCAATTAGCTGGCAGGTATCGCCCGTAGGTCGATTCCACAGGCGTCAGGCGCGACGCCGGCAGCCCCCATCCGTAGTTGTACTGGTATTTCACTATCGGCGCGAGCGGCACCGACATCGGAATGCCGTATCCCTGTGCCGAGTAGATCCGTGAATCTCGAGGATCGGCGTAACTCGGATTGGCGGGATAGATTCCTCGATGATGAATGTGATTGTCCGCACAGATCGGCCGCCCGAGGGCGTTGGCGAGCACCGTGTGAAAATGAGCGCCGTGCGTGTGCAGTTCATTGCTGAACTCTCGAAGGTGCTCGCGACAACTTGGGCGACAATCGCGTAGGCCGTAGCATCCGAGACAATCCGTCCGACCGCAGTGTCGACACGGAATCCGGTAGTCGCCCACGGTCTTGGTGCCACTCGCCAGACGGAGCACCAATTGCCTGCCGGGATTGTCGGCATCCTCCCAGGCACGGTGATAAACGCCGTTTTCGTCGCGGTATCCGCCACCGGAGACGCTGTGATGTGCCAGCGGGCTGATCGCCAGTCCACCCAGGACCAGCATTGTGAGTTTCGCGTTTCTGGACAACATGTTTTCCTTCTCCAGCGATTTGAGATTCTCAAGACAGGGACAGGTGGGCACCCATCCAAACTCGAAGACGAATCGTCAACAAATAATGACTCTTCTCGATCCAACCTGCTCTCCGACTACTTCGCCGGGAAGTACAGCGTGAACGGCGAGATCTGACTTTTGTACTTAACCTTGACCTCCGTACCTTGCAGTTCAACCCGGTGGCACGTCTTCCCACCGATCAGCGGCAGGCTGAATCCATCCACTTTCACTTTGTAATAGAACGGTGGATAGAGCACTCGATACGCATGTGGATACAACAGTTCATGCGGTGCGAGCGTCGGATTGCTGATGATCGTGCCGCCGGTGTACGCGGGAATTCCCGGCTGCGGAACCGGATAAATTGCGGCGTCGAGTTGCGGGTAGCGTGGCGCTGGTGCGTGCACCGGGGCATTCGTCGAGGCACCGCGATGCGCTGCTGCCGCACCGTGCGTGATCGGTTGTGGATAAGCGTAATATCCCATGAATTGGCCTGGGTCGCCTGCGTTTACCGCGGAGGCGTTCAGTACGGACGACGCAAGAGCGACGATTGTCGCCCACACTTTGATGCGAGGCATCGAATCCCTCCTTGAAATCGTGTTGGATCGCGTTGTCCCACCCGCGCGGTTCGCGATTGACGGCTCCGCGGAACACCGGCGATGTTTTCGTTGCCATAGAAGAATTCGGCTCGTGGCAGCCGCACCAAACAGTCGTGAGTTGACCGACGGGCGAGTCCGGACGGATTTTCCGAATGCACTGCCGATGCGGACGTTACGATCGGAAAAATCAACTCGCACGATCGCTGCAACCGATGCAAACCGACTTCCCGGCAGCTTGAGATCAGCCGTCAAACCCGATACAAATTGCCACTCGGACCCGCATCAATTGCGTTCGGTTCGGACGGCCAGAACGGAGTCGAATCCAACGGCGGGAGCAACAAACACGTGGCGCGAAGCACTGAGCGGGACCAGGGGCGCGAGGCGTCGCGCGGCAACGGAGACAACGGAGCAGGTCACGTCGAATACGCGTCGCTCAGCCAGGAGACTCGGCGGCGCTACCTCAACTACGCGATGTCCGTCATCTCGTCGCGCGCACTCCCCGACGTACGCGACGGTCTCAAGCCCGTGCAACGTCGTATCCTGTTCGTCATGTACGACGGCCTGCGACTCGCGCACGACAGCAAGTACGTCAAGTGTGCGCGAATCAGTGGCGAAACAACGGGCAAGTTCCACCCGCACGGCACGATCGCCGTCTACGAAGCTCTCGTCCGCTTGGCGCAGGATTTCACTCTGCGCTACCCGCTGGTCGACGGTTGGGGAAATTTCGGGTCGATCATGGGTCTGCCCCCCGCGGCCGAACGCTACACCGAAGCCCGCCTGCGTGCCATCGCCGAACAATTGATGGACGAGTTGCGGTTCGAGACGATTGACACGCGACCAAACTACGACGGCCAGTTTCAAGAACCGGTTGTCCTCCCCGCTCGATTCCCTCACCTGCTCGTCAACGGCACGCAGGGGATTGCCGTGGGGATGGCGACAAACATCCCGCCGCACAACCTCGGCGAAGTCATTGACGCCTGCATCCGGCTCATCCATGAAAAGGACGTCACGGTTCACAACCTCCTGCGCGAGGTCAAGGGTCCCGATTTCCCGCTCGGTGGTCGCCTCGTCACCGACCGAAAGGAGCTCAAGCAAATCTACGAGGAGGGCCGCGGATCGATCAAAGTGCGAGCCGAGTGGCGATTGGACACCGAGAAGCGGCGCGAAGTCCCCGACCGCATTGTCGTCTACTCGATTCCCTACGGCGTCGAGACCGGTCCGCTGCAGCAGGAGATCGGCACGATCATCGCCAACCGCAAGCTGCCGCAGTTGGTCCACGTCTCCGATCAGTCGGACGAAAAGCATGGCCTGCGGATCGTCCTCGAACTCAAACCCGACTCCGACGCCGAGGCGGTGATGGCCTACCTCTACAAGCACACGGCTCTCGAACAGAACTTCGCGTACAACGCGACCTGTCTCGTCCCGGACGAGCATGGCGTGCTCGTGCCCAGGCGTCTCAACCTCGTCGAGATCTTGCGGCACTTCCTCGATTTTCGGCTGACCACGGTTCGGCGGCGATTCGAATTCCAACTCCGGCAGCTTCGGCGGCGGATCCACATCCTCGAAGGATTTTCCGTCGTGTTCGACGGCTTGGACAAGGCGCTCCGCATCATCCGTGGCAGCAACGGCAAGGCCGATGCCGCTCAAAAACTGATGAAGGGCTTCCCGCTTGATGCCGAGCAGACCGAGGCGGTTCTGGAGCTGCAGCTCTACAAAATCTCGTCCCTGGAGATCAACCAGATTCGCGCCGAGCTGCGGGAGAAGCGAGCCGAAGCCAAACGCATCCAGGAAATCCTCGCGTCGAAGCGACTGCTTTGGGGAGTCGTCGAGCGCGAACTCAAGGAAGTCGCCGAGAAGTTTGCCGACAAACGACGCACCACCTTGGGCTCGTCCGAAGAAATCACGGAGTTCGATCCCGAAGCGTACATCGTCCGCGAAAACACCAACGTCGTGCTCAGCCGCGAGGGCTGGATCAAGCGCGTCGGCCGGCTGGCGAGCGTTGAGAGCACGCGCATTCGCGAAGGCGACGAAGTGCTCGACGTCGTGCCGGGGAGCACGCTCGATCACGTCGTCTTTTTTTCCAGCGAAGGGATCGCCTACACGCTGCGGATCGACCAGGTGCCGCCATCGTCCGGTTACGGTGAACCTCTGTCCAAGCACATGCGGATGGGTGATGGAGCGTCGCTCATCGCCGCGATCACGACGGATCCGCGATTCACTCGCGGCGACTTCAAAGTCAAAGGCGAAGAGCAACCGGGCCCGTACACCATCGTCGCGACTGCTGCCGGACAAGTCTTGCGCGTTCCACTGAAGCCGTTCCGCACGCCGTCCACCAAAGCCGGCCGGAAATTCTGTCGGCTGCGGCCCGGCGACAAGGTAGTATTCGTGCAACTCGTCGGCGACGCCACGACGATGTTCCTCGCATCGTCGCACGCGCGCGTGCTGCATTTCGCGATCAACGAGGTTCCTGTCCTCTCCGGCCCCGGCAAGGGAGTCCGCGGGATGAAACTCGCGCCGGACGACAAAGTCCTCGGCGCGGCCCTGCTGGCCAACCCCCGCGACTGCCTGCGAGCCATCACCACGCACGACAAGGAACTGGTTTTCGGCCAGGTCAAATACGAAGTCGCCTCGCGCGGTGGCAAGGGAATAAAGACGGCTCAGCGCAGCGGCTTCGCCAAGATCCTGCGACCCGAAATCCAACTCGTCGATTGGGCAGCGATGGAAGCGGAGGAAAAATGACTCCGTCTGCCAACCGGGGAAGAGGGCCGGGGTGAGAGCGCCAAGCGTCTCTGTGACTTCACACGGAAAGCCGCATCATTCAATGAACGCCAACCTCACGACCGACCGACCGACGTTCGTCACCCACCTCGAATGCGGCTTGACGGGCGAGCGGTATCCCGCGGACCAACTGCGCGGCCTGTCCAAGGCCGGTAAGCCGCTGCTCGTTCGATACGACCTCGCCAAGCTGGCGCGATCGGTCAGCCGGGAGGAGATCACCCGGCGCGAGAGCGACATCTGGCGGTATCGCGAGTTCCTCCCCGTGCGGCGGACGGAGAACATCGTGAGCCTCGGCGAAGTCGTCACTCCGTTGATCCCGTTCTCCCGTCTGGCGAGCGGGGGGCGTCAGCCCCCCGGTTCGTCGTCTACATCAAGTTTCACACTGTTCGTCAAGGACGAGAGTCGCCTGCCGACCGGATCGTTCAAGGCGCGGGGGTTGTGTCTGGCAGTGTCGATGGCGAAAGAGCTGGGCGTGAAGCGCATCGCGATGCCGACCAACGGCAATGCCGGAGCCGCCGCGGCGGCGTATGCCAGCCGGGCGGGGATCGAATCGTACATCTTCTGCCCGGAGGACACGCCGGAGGTCAACGTGCGCGAGATCGCCGCGCAGGGGGCCAAAGTCTGGCGCGTCAACGGGCTGATCAACGATTGCGGAAAGATTGTCGGGCAGGGGAAGTCGGCGATGGGCTGGTTCGATTTCTCGACGCTCAAGGAACCGTACCGCATCGAGGGGAAGAAAACGATGGGCCTCGAACTCGCCGAACAGTTCGGCTGGAACAAGCTGCCCGACGTGATCTTTTACCCGACCGGCGGCGGCACCGGACTGATCGGCATGTGGAAGGCGTTCCTTGAACTGCGAGAAATGGGCTGGGTGACGGGACTGCTGCCACGCATGGTGGCCGTACAGGCGACGGGGTGTGCTCCGATCGTGAAGGCGTTCGAGCGCGGCGACGAATTCGCCGAACTGTGGCCCAACGCCCACACGGTCGCGATGGGGATTCGCGTTCCGGTCGCGGTCGGCGACTTCCTCATGTTGCGAGCCATCCGCGATAGCAGAGGCTTCGGGATCGCCGTCACCGACGAAGCGATCGTCGCCGCGCGTGACGAAGTCGCTCGCGAGGAAGGTCTGCTCCTCTGCCCGGAAGGCGCCGCCACCTACGCCGCCTACAAACAGTCGCTCGCCGACAACCGCATCCAGCCGACCGACATTGCCGTGCTGTTCAACTGCGCCAGCGGACTGAAGTACGAATTGCCACCGATGCCACAGCGCCTCGATTGTTCCCAGCCGATCGACTTCGCGAAACTGTGACATCGCACGGAGTTGGTAAGACGTAACCCGAAGCGTGAGCGAGGGCGAGCCTAACGTGTGCCTCCCTCCCTCACGCTTCGGGTAACTTTTCGTAGGCTGCTCAATCGCTGACTCAATTCCAACTTTGCGAGCGGCGGCATATCCTTTCCGGCAACTCGACACCGCAGGAGGGTCCGCCATGCCGCAAGTTGCCGCCGTCGAACCGGGTCAGCAGTTTTTGTCGTACATCCGCCAGCGAGGCGCTGCGCTGCGAGCCAACGATCGGCCGGCGAAATCGGTCGCCGAGTGGCAACAGCGCAAGGAGGAACTTCGCAAACGGCTGCTGGAGTCGTGGGGAGGCTTCCCCGCCGAGAAGTGCGATCTCGCGCCGAAGAAACTCGGCGAGTTGAAACGCGACGGGTATCGCGTCGAGAAGCTGATCTTTCAGACGCGGCCGGGAATCTGGATGACGGCCAATGCCTACATCCCCGACGGCGACGGCAAGCGGCCGGCGGTGTTGGCCGTGCATGGTCACTGGCGCGGGGCGAAGCAGGACCCGGTCGTGCAGGCGCGGAACATCGGGTTGGTGAAGCACGGGTTCTTCGTGCTCGGCGTCGATGCCTTCGGAGCCGGCGAGCGCGGTCTGTCGAAGAATCTGGGCGAGTACCACGGGTCGATGGTCGGCGCGACGCTCTGGCCGATCGGTCTGCCGCTGTCGGGGTTGCAGGTCTACGAGAACATGCGGGCCGTCGATTACCTGCAATCGCGGCCGGAAGTCGATCCGGCGCGGATCGGGATCACTGGGGCGAGCGGCGGCGGCAACCAAACGATGTACGCGGGGGCGTTCGACGAGCGATTTGGTTGCGTCGTACCGGTCTGTTCGGTCGGAACGTATCAGTCGTACCTCGGTGCCGCGTGTTGCCTGTGCGAAGTCGTCCCGAACGCGCTCACGTACACCGAGGAATCGGGTCTGCTGGCGATGGTCGCGCCGCGAGGTCTGATGGTCGTCAGTGCCACGAAGGATGCGTTTCAATTTTCGGTCGGCGAAGCAGCCAAATCGATCGCCGACGCGAAGCTCGTGTTCCGGCTGTTCGACAAGGAACAGAGCATCCGGCACGCGATCTTCGAATCACCTCACGACTACAACAAGTCGATGCGCGAGGCGATGTACGGCTGGATGACGCTGCATCTGAAAGGCGAAGGGAAGGGCGATCCGCTTCCCGACCCGCCAATGAAAACGGAGGACCCGGAGGAGCTGCGCTGCTTCCCCGGCAACTCGCGACCGGACGACTGGGTGACGATCCCACGATTTGCGGCGGCCGAGGGCCATCGATTGGTCACGGCGCTGAATGACGATCGACCGTCGCATGCTCAGGAATGGGAATCCGACGCAGACGGGATGAGGCGTCGGCTGGCAAACCTGATCCTGCGTGAACCGCCTCCGCGTTCCGCGACAGAACCACACGTCGAGCCGGTGCCCGGCGCGGACAAACAACTGACTTGGACGGTGGAAACCGAACCCGGCATTACGATCACCGCGACGCATCACGTCGGCAGCCTGGTTCCACGCCGACTGGCTGTCGTACTGGACCTCGATGGTGCGGAACCGGCAGCTCAACGACCGCTCGTGGCCGAACTTCGCAAAGCCAACTGGGACGTGATGTTGCCGGACCTGCGCGCGACCGGGCGGTATGCCGTCGCGGGGGACAAAATCGGTGTGGCTCCGGATCACAACTCGGCCGAGTGGGGAACGTGGACCGGGAGACCGTTGCTGGGGCAGTGGGTGTGGGACATGCAGCGACTGCTCGATGCCGTGATCGTCAAGCAGCCCGAAATCGCGAAGGACGTGACCGTGATCGGATTCGGTCCGGCCGGCGTGCTGGCAATCGCGGCGGCGATCTTCGACGACACGGTGGACCACGTTGTGCCCGTCGATTCGCTGGCGAGTTTCGTCACCGATGTGCCGTACGACAAGCAGCGGTTGGGAGTGCTCGCCCCCGGAATTCTGCGACATGCCGGCGACATCCCGCACCTGGCGGCGATCCTCGTCCCACGTCGCGTGATCATCGCCAATCCGGTCGCCAGTGACGGACAGGAACTCGCCGACGATGCCGTGCTGCCGGCGTTCGCGTTCACGAAGCAAGTCTACGCCATGCACAAAGCGGATCGACGACTGAGCCTCCTCGGAACGAGTGAGCCGTCACAGATCGTGCGATTGCTGCGTTAGTTTTTTGATCGTCCCCTCTCCCCCGGAGGGGAGAGGGGACGATCCATTTGGCTCGCACCGGTTTCACGGCGTGGGTAAACTCATCGCGACCTGTCGGAGACAAACCATGAGCAACCACGTCGAACAGAAACTCGCGGTGTTGGGGCTGGAACTGCCACCGGCTCCGGCAGCGGTTGGGTTTTACGTGCCGGTGATTCGCACTGGGAACCTCGTCATCACCAGTGGACAGCTTCCGTTTGTCGGCAAGCAGATCACGTTCGAGGGAAAGCTGGGCGAGAGCCTGCACGACCAGCAAGGCTACGACGCTGCGCGATTGTGCGCCCTCAACGCGCTGGCTCAGATCAAGGCGTGCGCGGGGAGCCTCGATGCCGTGCGGCGCGTGGTGCGAGTCGAGGGCTACGTGCATTCCGCCCCCGGTTTTCGTGCCCAGCCACACGTGCTCAACGGAGCGTCGGAACTGCTGGTCGAACTGTTCGGCGAAGCGGGCAAGCACACGCGGATTGCCGCTGGAGTCGCCGAGATGCCGCTCAACGCGGCGGTGCAACTCGCGGTGTGGGTGGAAGTCGAGTGATTTTGGATTTGCGATTTCGGATTTCGGATTTGTTTGGCACCTGGAACCTTGTGCTTGTGATTTCGCAGCAAAAGGACCTGTCATGTCCCCGCTGCCTCACAAGTTCATCGCCCGATTGGATCGCCACACGACGCCTGCTTCGACAACGACGACAACATTTTCGTCGTCGAATGGGTGACGACAGGGCGCGTGACGAGGCTCAGGAAGTTGGGTTGGTCCGTCATCGCCGTTTTACGGTCGATCCACAGGACTCCAGGAGAAGCAGTATGGAATCTCTGATTCTACCTGCGTCGATTATCTGTGGCTGTCTGATCCTTATGGCGTTGGCGTCCCGGAAGTCGCCCATTGTCAAACGAGAACTGAATCACCGAGCCGCTACCAGAGTGGGGTTTTACGCGTTCCTTGGTGCTCTTCTGGGTTGGTGTCCAGGGATGGTTTTCGACTGTGCCGGTGTGCCATTCCCGACTGAGCTAATTGACGATGTTTGGGTGTTTCTCCCGTTACGTCTGATTCAGCGTCATGTCGGCTTGTTGAGTTGGCCCGTGCTTACCGCACACATCGGATTGCTTTTCGTCGTCGTTCACCAGGCGATCTATTTTTGGAACTCCCGAAAACCCGATGAATGACTCCGGTCGTCCGATTGGGACTCACGGTGTCAGCGTGACGCCCATGTCGGCAAACAGGAATTTCATGTCGTCCCACACGTCTTTCTTGGCCGCGGGGTTGCGGAGCAGGTACGACGGGTGATACGTGCAGACGACCTTGGCGCGTCCGAACTGATAGATCCGCTTCCGCATCCGGCCGATGCTCCAGTCCATGCTCAGCAGATTTTGGGCGGCCACGCTTCCCCAGCAGACGATGTAGTCGGGGTCGATTGTGCTGAGTTGACCGAGCAGGTACTCGCGGCAGTTCGAGCATTCATCGGGAGCCGGCGTGCGATTGCCGGGCGGGCGGCACTTGAGAATGTTGCAGATGTAGACGTCCTCGCGCTTCAGCTTGCACGCTTCGATGATCTTGTTGAGCAACTGGCCGGCGCGGCCGACGAAGGGTTCGCCCTGCGCGTCTTCGTCCGCGCCGGGGGCTTCGCCGATGAACACGATCTTCGCCTGCGGGCTGCCGACGCCGAACACAGTCTGCGTGCGAGTGCTCGCCAGTTCCGAGCAGCGTTGGCACTGCTTCACCTTCCCGTTGAGCACGGCCAGCCGCTGGATTCGGCCTTCGAGATTGAGAGGCGCGACCGCCGGTTCGGATGCGGCAAACAATGATTGCGAACTCGAGGTGGCCGGCATTGGCGGTGGTTCGACGACGGCGCGAGGGCCTGCGGCCTCCACGTTTTTTGACCTCGGGAGGTGCGTCAGTCCCGCGCGGTCCAGGCATTCCAACTGCTGTCGCAGCGCGCGAGCCAACGACCGATCCGTCAGTTCCGGCATTTCACGACCTCCTGCCTAGTTGCATCACGCGACGGACACGGGCTTATCGTTACCGTTTGGTTTTCGTTTTCGAACCATTCGCACCGGCCGACTTTTCGTTCCACCACCGCTTCCACCGAGTTTCATCGTAGCCGAAGTTGCTTCCGGTGAGGCTTTGCAGTGCGGCGAGGACGTTTGGGTTTTCGAGTTCGCGGCTGACGACGACCGTTTTCGTCAGCTTGTCGGCACCAGGCATCACGCGTTCCACGCCAAACGGAAGCTGACCGGTGAGCAACATGCCGGCAATGTCCTGCGGGAACGAAATGGCACCTGACACCGGGTTACCATCCGTTGTCCCAGTCGCGTACGGAGTTTGCGGGACCGCGACCCTGAACCGATGCGACGTGACCAGCGCGTTGATGAGGGCGGGGACGACCGATTCGTCACCGATCGTTCCCAGTGCGTCGGCGGCGCGCTGCACAACCGGATTGAAATCGTGCTTGAGAGCATTCACATACACACGGAGCGCTTTCTCGCGGTGAGCCGGACGAATGCCGCCGACTGACAGCGTGCGTACTGTTTCGATGTCGTCTTGCAGTGACTGGAAGACCAGCGCCCCCGCCGCTTTCTCGTGATTAATCTGCGTCAGGATGCCGACGTACATTAACCGCAGGTTCTCATCGAGCGAACCGCTAAACGTTTTGGCGAGAGCCGGAATGGCCTGCGGATCGGTGATCGCGGCCAACCCGTTCCGAGCCTCTTTCTGGCGGTCCGGCTTGCCGTCGTCCGCCAGCCATCCCTGCCACATCTTGATCTTTTTGAACCACGACTTCTCAGCCTCGGTCTCACGCTGCTCCTGCTCCATCAACTCGAGTTCCTGCGGCAGCACCCAACGCCCCTTGTGGCGGACGTAACCGCGAGCCATCATGATTTCGTCCTGAGTCGTCCACCGCCCCTGTTCGTAAATATGACCCAGACCGCGGCGGGCCCGCTCGTGATTTGGGTCGAATTCGACGATCCTTTCCAAGTGGGTGCGACGCTGGGACGTCAACGACCGCTCGCGGCACCACTCCGCCAGTCCCCACTGCGACTCGATCGTGTCAGCCGTCTCTCCGGCCCGGACCTCGTATTCCTCGATCACTACCCGACGCTTCGTGACCGACTCCACTTCGTCCGGTGCCACCTCCACAACGGCTCCAGTCAGCGTCTTGATGACGTGTGGGGCGGCCGAATTCGAATCCTTCGGCGACGGGATCTGCCCGCGCAGCACGCCACCGGATTTGAGTTTGATAATGTCGGCCGAGACGGATGATGTTAAGGTCACCAGTGCTGTGGCCACGATGGCGACTGTGATTTTGGAGTTTGGAAGCAGAATCATAGGTAACTTTCCGTCGTCTGCGTTGCCGTCGTCTTTGCTTCTGCGGGTCTTACGCAAATGCTCCGCCCCCAGCGAGATAACCAATGCTAGGGCGGCTCCAGAGACGGCTCCGATTGGTGCTCCCAAAAGTCGGAGCCAGTTGTGCGTTTGGTGCGACGCCGTCTTGTTGTGGTTGAAAGGCGACTCGTGTTGAAGCCGAGCGGAAGTTAGTCCGCCAGCAAGCACAATGGCAAGTCCTGTCAATGCACCAAAGCAAAGTGCACGTTTCACTCGATCTGAGAGTACGGCTCCGAGCAATACTGACAAGGAACCACCGGCAATGATCGCCAATATGAATACGACTTGACCGACACGAGTTACTGTCTGCTCATATTCAACGCGCCAGCCGAAGTCGGTGGGATCGACCAATCGAACCACAAGATCTCGATGGTAGGGTAACACGACGAAAACACTTACGACCGCTCCGGCAACCAACCGGATGATCAAAGTTGGAAACGGACTTGTTCGTGCCACGTCATTCATCACATTGGTTCCAACATCCGCTAACCTTCCAATATGCTCCGCCGAAGCACCTCCCGCGCGCCGTCGAAGTACGGTTGCCACGCGATCTCGGGCCGCAAAAACTTCAGGCAGTCGCGGACCTTGGCCAGCGTGTTGCGAGCCATGTGTGGGCAGCGATTGCACGCGCAGGTCGATCCGTCGGATGCCATCAGGCCGGGCACGGTGATGTACGTGTGCTGCGGGGCGACCTTCTGGAACGCGTGAATCATCGCCGGTTCGGTGGCCACGAGGAACGTGGTCGGCGTCGACACGGCTGCCACATGCTTCCGCAGTTTTTCGGTGCCGCCGATTACGTCGGACACTTCAAGGATGTTCCGCGGGCATTCGGGATGCGCGAGAATCACGCTGCCGGGGTTGTTCTTCTTCGCCCGCAGCAGGTCCTGCAAGCTGAAGACCTCATGCACCATGCACGACCCCAACCACAGAATCATCTTCCGCCCGGTCACTTCCGACAGGTAGCGGCCCAAATGTTGATCGGGCACGAACAGGATTTCCTTGTCCGCCGAAATGCGGTCGATGATTTCACGCGCGTTCCCGCTCGTGACGATCCAATCGCAGAGGCTTTTCACCGCCGCCGTCGTGTTGATGTACGCGACCGTGACGATGTCGCGCCCCTGCGCCCGCAGTTCGCGCTGGTACGCGGCGAGCTTGTCCGGCGGACAGCTCTCCGCCAGCGAACAGCCGGCCAGCACGTCCGGCAACAACACCCGCTTTTCGGGGCTGAGAATCTTCGCCGACTCGGCCATGAAATGGACGCCGCAGAACACGATCGTCTGGTTCGGCACTCGCGTGGCATCGCGAGCCAGCTTCAAGCTGTCGCCGGTGAAGTCCGCGATGTCCTGAATCTCGCCGTCGGTATAGTAGTGAGCCAGAATCACCGCGTCGTGCTCGCGATTGAGCCGCTCGATCTCCTCGATGATGTCGAGGGGATCTTCATCCGTTTCCGGCGCTCGGTCGAGTAATGGCAGTGGCATCGTCATCATCCTCCCCTCGCCCCCGCAGGGGGGAGAGGGGCCGGGGGTGAGGGGCGAGCGTCTCTGGACTGCACTCGCAGCCAACTCCCGCTTGCCCTCCGCAAGTTCGCGAATCATTATACGCACAGCCAGGCTGGATGGCATCCGAAACATTATCTCGTTTAGCCGCAAGCCCGCAGGGCTGCGCGCCGGTTGCGACTGCCAACCTTCACGAGACGCACGCCTTTGGCGTTGCGGCTAAACGACTCCGATCTTTCCACAGTCCCAAACACCATGCCCCTCGACCTGCAACAATTTCTCGACTCCGGCGATCAGCGTCTCTACGAAATCCTCACCAAGACTCCCGGCCCGCAGGGTCGCCTGCCGCTGACGGAAGAAATGCTGCTCGACAGTCCGTCGGGCGACCTGTTCGGTCTGTCGCAGAACGCGGGCATGGGGTGGGAGCCGTCGCAGCTTGGTCGCAAGCAGTTTTTGATCCTCAGTACGCAGGGAGGCATCCGGGCGGACGATGGGCATCCGATTGCGCTCGGCTACCACACGGGACACTGGGAAGTCGGCCTGTTGATGCGAGCCGCGGCGGAGGAACTCAACCGGCTCGAACGCCTGCCGTTCGCCGCCTTCGTCAGCGATCCGTGTGACGGGCGCACGCAGGGGACGGTCGGGATGATGGACAGCCTCGCGTACCGCAACGACGCCGCCACCGTGTTCCGGCGGCTGATCCGTTCGCTGCCGCAGCGTCGCGGCGTGATCGGCGTCGCGACGTGCGACAAGGGTCTCCCCGCGATGATGATCGCCCTCGCGTCGCAGCACAACCTGCCCGGCGTCATCGTTCCGGGAGGCGTCACGCTGCCGCCGACCGAAGGGGAGGACGCGGGCAAAGTGCAGTCGATCGGCGCCCGGTTCGCTCACGGCGACATCACGCTGGCCGAAGCGGCCGAAGCGGGCTGTCACGCCTGCGCGTCACCCGGCGGCGGATGCCAGTTCCTAGGCACGGCCGCCACGTCGCAAGTGATCGCCGAAGCGATCGGCCTGACCGTGCCGCACGCCGCGCTCGCGCCGTCCGGCCAGCCGATCTGGCTCGACATGGCCCGCCAATCGGCCGCCGCCGTCGTCGATTTGGAAAATCGCGGTCTGACGATGAAGGACATCCTGACCGACGCCGCGCTCCACAACGCGCTGGTCGTCCACGCGGCAGTGGGCGGTTCGACGAACCTCCTGCTGCATCTCCCCGCGATCGCCTTCGCGGCGGGACTGCGACGGCCGACGGTGGACGATTGGAGCCGGATCAATCGGCAAGTCCCGCGACTCGTCGATTGTTTGCCCAACGGGCCGGTGGGGCATCCGACCGTGCGCGTGTTCCTCGCCGGAGGCGTCCCCGAATTGATGTTGCATCTGCGCGACTTGGGCCTGCTCCAGCTGGACGCCCTCACCGTCAGCGGCCACACCGTTGGCGATGTGCTTCGCGCGTGGGAAAAATCCGATCGCCGCTCCCGTCTGCGCCGGACGCTGCTCGACCGCGACGGCATTTCGCCCGACGATGTCATCATGTCGCCGGACGCCGCGTGCCTTCGCGGCCTCACCAGCACCGTGACGTTTCCGCTCGGCAACCTCGCGCCGGAAGGCTCGGTCATCAAAAGCACCGCCATCGACCCAAGCGTGGTCGATCCCGACGGAGTCTACCGCAAGGTGGGCCCGGCCCGCGTGTTCACGATCGAACGAGACGCGATCGCGGCCATCAAGGGACGACCAATCTCCCCTCTCCCCCTTGGGGGAGAGGGGTCGGGGGTGAGGGGGCCAAGCAACGTCAATCCGATCAAACCGGGCGACATCATCGTCCTCATGTGCCGCGGGCCGCTCGGTGCAGGGATGGAAGAAATCTACCAGATCACTTCGGCGTTGAAATTCCTCCCGTTCGGCAAGCACGTCGCGGTGATCACCGATGCCCGGTTCTCCGGCGTCTCGACCGGAGCCTGCATCGGCCACGTCGGCCCGGAAGCGTTGGCCGGCGGCCCGATCGGAAAAGTCCGCGACGGCGACCTGATTCAAATCGTGATCGACCGCAACCAACTGACCGGCACCATCGACCTGATCGGCCACGGAGACGAACGGCACGACGCCGCGTGGGGCACGAAGGAACTCGCGTTGCGTCAACCCGCGATTCCTCTTCGCCCCGACCCCAACTTGCCCGCCGACACGAAACTCTGGGCGATCCTCCAACAAGCCGGTGGCGGCACCTGGGGCGGATGCGTGTTTGACGTGGACGCGATCGAACGGGCGCTCGTCGCCGGGATGTCAGCGAACAAATAACGGTTGCCAAGCGTGCCCGAATTCCGCTACAAACTTGATCCCGCCCAACCATCCCTCCCACGAGACCCGCCGATGCGATTGACGAACTGGCCTGTCGCTACGTTTCTGTGCATTTGTCTGACGATTGGCAACCGGCCCGCTTGTGCCGCCGACGATGACGACGAAGACGGCAAGCCGAAGATCAAGGTCGGGATCACGAAGGTGCTCGGCGAGGCACCGAAGCACCCGGTCGTGCCCGGTTTCGAGCGGTTCCACTCGGAAGCCAAGTCCGACGCGGAACTGTTGGCGGCGGGGAGGCTGCTCCTCGGCGAACTCAACTGCGTCGCGTGTCACAAAGCCGACGACGCGCTGGCGAAAACACTGACGACCAAGCGGTCGCCGATCCTCGACGGCTTGGGATCGCGAGCGCGGGTGAAGTTCCTCCGAAAATTCCTCGCGAACCCGCAGCATGGCAAGCCGGGTTCGACGATGCCGGACCTGTGGTCGGGCCTTGGCGACGCCGAGCGAACCGCGCAGGTCGAAACGCTCGTGCAGTTCCTCGCGACCACCGGATCGGTCACGGAATCGCCGGCCAGTCGGCAGCTCGCGCGGGAAGGGGAGCAACTGTTTCACGAGATCGGCTGCGTCGCCTGCCACGATCCGCGGAAGGGTGACAAGCCCGATTCGCTCTCGACCTCGATCCACCTCGGACACGTCTCGGAAAAATTTTCGATTCCCGGCCTGATCCAATTCCTGAAAGACCCGCTCAAAACGCGGCCGTCCGGAAGAATGCCGAGCATGAACCTCGACGACAAAAAATCCCAAGCTCTCGCCAACTTCTTCCTGCGCGATTCGCAGGTGCAGCTTCGGCCGAACATGACGTTCGCCTACTTCGAGGGAAGCTGGGACAAGCTGCCAGACTTTTCGACGCTGAAACCGGTCGCCACCGGCGAGGCGTCCGCGTTCGATCTGCATGTCGGCAAGCGCGGCAACAATTTTGGAATGCGGTTCGAAGGCTTTCTGCACATTCCGAAGGTGAGCGACTACACGTTCCATCTCGGCTCGGACGACGGCAGCCGGCTGTACATCGATGGCGAAAAGGTCGTGGACGTGGACGGCACGCATCCGCACACCGAGGCGTCGGGCAAGACGAAACTGACCGCCGGGCCGCACCCGATCCGCGTCGATTATTTTCAAGGGGGCGGCGAGTGGACGCTGACGTTGCAATTCGAAAGCAAAGACCTCGGCCGGCAGGAAGTGTCTCCGTTCGTGACGCTGACACGCGATCCGCCGCAACCGTCGAAGTCAGCCGACGACGATTCGTTCGTGCGTCAGCCGGAACTGGCCGATGCGGGTCGAAAACTGTTCACATCAGCCGGGTGCGCCGCGTGTCATCAACTGAAGATCGACAGTCAAAACGTCGCATCGGAACTGAAGGCCCGGCCGATCCGCGAGTTGGCCAACGCTGCCGCCGGTTGTCTTGCCGATTCGCCGGCGAAGGGCATCCCGAATTTCCGGCTCACGGCGAAACAGCGGCAAGAGCTGGCGATCGCCATCAAATCATTCGCGGCCGGAACGCCCGCAGCGTCACCGGCCGACTTGGTGGCTCACACGTTGACCGCGTTCAACTGCTACGCCTGCCACGTGCGCGGACAGGTCGGCGGCGTCGAGTCGCCTCGCAACGCGAGCTTCACCACGACGATGCCGGAAATGGGAGACGAAGGCCGTCTGCCGCCGCACCTCAACGGCGTCGGAGACAAGTTGAAACTCGACTGGTTGAAACAGGTGCTCAACAACGGGACCGACGAGCGACCGTACATGCGCGTCAACATGCCGCGGTTCGGCAGCGACAACGTCGGCCACCTGGCGGCGATCTTCGAACAACTCGACCGGAAGGACGCCGCCGAGATGGCGAAGTTCGACGATCCCCCCGCGCGGCTGAAGGGGGCGGGCCGGCTGTTGGTCGGCGACAAGGCGTTCGGTTGCATCAAGTGTCACAACTTTCTTGAGCACAAGGCGACGGGAATTCAGTCGGTCGAACTGACGCGAATGACGCAGCGACTTCGCGAGGACTGGTTCTACCGATACATGCTCAACCCGCAGGAGTTTCGACCCGGCACTCGCATGCCGACTCCGTGGCCGTTCGGCACGACGACCGCCCGCGATGTGCTCGACGCGAACGTGCAGAAGCAGCAATTCGCCGTCTGGAAGTATCTCGCCGACGGCAACAAGGCGCAGGTTCCGACCGGCATCATTCGCGATCCGATCGTGCTGACGCCAACCACGGAACCGATCATCTACCGCAATTTCATCGAGGGCGTGAACCCGCGAGCGATCGCCGTGGGGTACCCAGAAAAGGCGCATCTCACGTGGGACGCTGAGAATTGTTCGCTCGTGATGCTGTGGCAGGGAGACTTCATCGACGCCTCGCGGCACTGGAGTGGGCGCGGCAACGGCTTTCAGGGTCCGCAGGGAGACAACGTGATCTCGTTCGCCGCCGGAGTCCCCTTCGCGCCGCTGCCATCGCTCGAATCTCCATGGCCAGACAAGCCCGCTCGCGAGCAGGGCTACAAGTTTCGCGGTTATCGGTTCGATAAGTCGCGGCGACCGACGTTTCAGTACGACGTGGGATCGACGCACGTGGACGATTTCCCGCGTGCAGTCGCTGGCAACCCGGCGTCGCTCGAACGGACGATCACGCTGGCGAACGGATCGGCCGCCAGCCATGCCCCGATTTCACTCTGGTTCCGAGCCGCGACCGGATCGAAGATCGAATCCACCGGCAATGGAACGTTCGCGATCGATGGGTCGATGAAACTGACAATCGCGGGGCCGAATGGATCGCAGCCCGTGGTTCGTCCGCGTGGCAATTCGTCCGAGCTACTGGTGCCTGTGTCGATCGGCAACGACGGGGCGACGGTGAATTTGAAGTACGTTTGGTGACGGCGGTGGCGGCGAATGTCGTACGAACGATTCGAGAAACACGTCGAGCGGAGGATGAAGATGCCCTATGAAATGGTTCCGAGCGAAACCAGCCACGAAGTGGCGAAGGCGTTTAGCCGGTGGCGTAAGCCACCGGTCTCATGGCATGAAGGCGTCGCTAGCCCTGAAGGGGCGACGTCTCCGATGCGGCAACCGATGTCGCCCCTCCGGGGCTTCGCCCAGCGTGTGGACGGTCTCCGGGGGCTGACGCCCCCGGCTTTACGACTTCGCCGCTGCGCGGCGGCGATCGCGACGATTGTTTCGCTGTGGATCGGTGGCGTCCTGCCAGCACGAGCGGCCGACAAGGCGGTCGAGACCGACTTTTACAAGCTCGAGACGTTCAAAATCCCCGACGGTATCCTGCTCGAAGCGGGCGGGTTGCAGTTCCTGCCCGATGGTCGGCTAGCCGTGTCAACGCGGCGCGGGGAAATCTATCTCGTCGAGAATGTCCTTGCCAACGACATCAAGCAGGTGAAGTTCACTCGGTTCGCTCACGGGCTGCACGAGGTGCTGGGCCTCGCGTGGCGAGACGGCTGGCTGTACGCGACGCAACGCTGCGAGGTGTCGCGGCTGAAGGATTCCGACAACGACGGCGTGGCCGATCTGTTCGAGACCGTGGCCGACGACTGGGGGATCACCGGCGACTATCACGAGTATGCGTTCGGATCGAAGTTCGACAAGGACGACAATCTGTGGGTGGTTCACTGTCTGACGGGGTCGTTCACCAGCAACACGAAGTGGCGCGGGTGGTGTTTGCGAATCACGCCGGATGGCAAAGTCATCCCGACATGCAGCGGCATTCGATCGCCCGGCGGAATTGGAGCCAATCACGTCGGGGACATGTTCTACACCGACAACCAGGGCCCGTGGAATGGCACGTGCAGTTTGAAGCATCTCGCCGTCGGATCGTTTCAAGGGCACCCGGACGGAAACAAATGGTACTCGCTCACCAACGCCATCGGCCCGCGCCCGGCGGACCCGAAGAGCGAGAGCCGGATGATGGTTGAAGCGAAGAAAGTCCCTGAACTCATGCCGGCCGCGATCTTGTTCCCGTATAAAAAAATGGGACAGTCGGCGGCCGGCATCGTCTGCGACACAACCGGCGGGAAGTTCGGTCCGTTCCAGAACCAACTCTTCGTCGCCGACCAGTCGCACAGCACGCTGATGCGCTGCGCGCTCGAAAAGGTCAACGGTCGGTATCAGGGCGCCTGCTTCCCGTTCCGGCAGGGATTTGCCTCGGGGACGCTGGTGCAGGAATTCGCATCGAACGGGGCGATGCTCGTCGGCGGGACGAATCGCGGTTGGGGTTCACGCGGCCCCGCGCCCGGTGCCCTCGAACGGCTGACGTGGACGGGCAAGGTGCCGTTTGAAGTCCACGAAATGCACGCGAAACCGGACGGCTTTGAACTGACGTTCACGGACGCCGTCGATCCGGCCACCGCAGCCGACCCGAAGTCGTACAAGCTCGAAACGTACACGTACATTTATCAGGCGTCCTACGGCAGCCCCGAAATTGACCAAACCACGCCGGAGATCGAACGTGCCGAAGTCGCCGCCGATCGCCGCAGCGTGCGGCTGTTCGTGAAGGGTTTGCAGGAAGGTCACATTCACGAGTTTCACCTCGACGCCCTGCGATCGGCCGCCGGTTCGCCGCTGCTTCACGCCGAGGCGTACTACACACTGAACTACATTCCGCAGTAGGGTGCGCCGAGCGCAGCGAGTCGCACCGGTGCATGGTGTGGCTCGCTGCGCTCGACACACCCTACGGTTGGTCAAGGCTTCGCGCCGCGGCGTCTCTGCGTCAAACTGTGGCCATGACCAACGCCGACGTCGCCAAGGTTTTCGAGGAACTCGCCGACCTGCTGGAGATTCAGGGGGCAAACCCGTTTCGAGTGCGGGCGTATCGCAATGCGGCGCGCACGGTGGAGTCGCTGTCGGAATCGCTCGCGGACATTGTGCGAAACAATTCGAGCCGGCTGACCGAGCTGGAAGGGATCGGCGACGACCTGGCGAAGAAGATCGTAACGATCGTCGACTCGGGCGAACTGCCGCAACTCAACGAACTGCGCGAAGAGGTGCCGCAAGGGGTGCGGGCGATGCTTCGGATCGCCGGCCTTGGCCCGAAGAAGGCGGCGGCACTTTGGAAAGAACTGTCGATCACGTCGCTCGACCAACTCAAGCAGGCGGCCGAACAGGGGCAGATCGCGAACCTGAAAGGCTTCGGCAAGAAAACCGAAACGAGCATTCTTGAAGGCTTGTCGCAGGTCGAACAGGCGGGAACGCGCGTGTACCTGGCCGAAGCGAAGCCGCTTGCGGACGCCATCGTCGCGGACCTCGTGAAGCTGCCGGGAGTGAAACAAGTCTCGGCCGCCGGCAGCGTGCGGCGGCTTCGCGAGACGATCGGCGACCTCGATGTGCTGGCGACGGCGAGCGATTCCGCCGTGCCGATGGACGCGCTGGCCCAACATCCGCTGGTCGAAAAGGTGCTGGCTCGCGGCGAGACGAAACAGCGCGTGCGACTGAAAAACGGCCTCGAAATGGACCTCCGCGTCGTCCCCGAAGAATCGTACGGCGCGGCGATGCAATACTTCACGGGGTCGAAGGAACACAACATCGTCATCCGCCGCCGGGCACAAGAGCGCGGCCTGAAGGTGAACGAGTACGGTGTGTTTCGCGGCGAGAAAGCTATCGCCGGGCGAACCGAGGAGGAGGTCTACGAAGCGGTGGACCTGCCGTGGATTCCGCCGGAGCTGCGGGAGAACCGCGGCGAGATCGAGCGGGCCGAACGCGGCGAACTGAAGAACGTGAAGCTCATCGAACTTGACGACATGCGCGGCGACCTGCACATGCACACCACGGCCACCGATGGAGCGGCCACGATCCGCGAGATGGTGGACGGGGCAAAGGCCCGCGGGCGGAAATACATCGCCATCACCGATCACTCGAAGCGCGTGAGCATGGCCAACGGCCTCGACGCCGCCCGACTGCGGGCCCATTGGAAGGAGATCGACAAGGTCCGCCAACAGGTTTCGGGAATCGAAGTGTTGTGCGGGATCGAGTGCGACATCCTCGAAGATGCCACACTGGACCTGCCGGATGACGTGCTCGCGGAGGCGGACTGGGTGATTGCCGTGCTGCACTACGGATTGAAGCAGCCGCAATCGCAGATCATGCAACGCTTGCTCACGGCGGTGAAATGCCCGCACGTTTCGGTCATCGGCCACCCGAGTGGACGGTTGCTCGGCAAGCGGCCGGGAGCGGCGATCAATTTCGACGATCTGTTCCAAGCAGCCGCCGACCACGGCGTGCTGATGGAGATCAATGCGCATCCAAGTCGCCTCGACCTGGACGACGTCAAGGCCGCAGCGGCAAAAGATCGGGGCATCCCCATCGTGATCAGTACCGACGCGCACAGCGTGACCGGTCTGGACGTGATGCAATGGGGCATCTGCCAGGCCCGCCGCGCCGGACTGACCGCCAAGGACGTGGCCAACACGCGGCCGTGGGGAGAGTTCAAGAAGCTGTTGAAACATCGTTGAACGACTCCCACTCGATTCGTTTAGCCGCAAGCCCGTAGGGCTGCGCGCCAGTGGCTGACGACTCGAATCGCAGCGCGCACGCCTTCGGCGTTGCTGCTAAACAAATGGTCGGCTGTTCAGCGTCTCCGCAAGCTGATAAATTCCGGCTGGCGAGATCGCCACAGGATCAGATCGAAAGGGATGGACCGACATGTTGGGTGCTGAATTGAATCCGCGGGAGTACCTCGACCGGTGCTCCGAGGTCTTCCGGACGCTCGATCTTCGGCAGGTTGAAGGCTTGAGCGACGACATTTTCTATGCGTACCAGGCCGGACGGTTCGTGTACATCTGCGGCAACGGCGGCAGTGGGTCCAACTCGTCTCACTTTTGCGAGGACCTTGGCAAGAGCACGCTGCGCCGCGAAGACTTCTTGAACGACAAGATGAAACGGGTGAAGGTGCTGAGCCTCACGGACAACACGCCGTACATTCTGGCGTGGGGGAATGACGAGGGGTTTGATCGCGTGTTCGTCGAGCAGCTCAAGAATTTCGCGTCCGCCGGTGACGTGCTGGTGGCGATCAGCGGAAGCGGCAACAGTCCGAACATTTTGAAAGCGGTCGAGTGGGCGAACGCCCAGCACCTCATCACCTGGGGCGTGACTGGATACGACGGCGGCAAGCTGCGGTCGCTGGCGAAGAAGAGTTTCCACGTCCCGCTTCACGACATGGGTCTCGTCGAATCGATCCACCTGACGCTGTTCCACTGGGTGTTGAACGACCTGTTCGCCCGCATCAACCACTGCGGACGGCACGCGGACGGCACGCAGCCCGAGCCGAAGAAAGTCTACGAAGGGTTGTGACGTGTTCTCCCCTCGCCCCCGCAGGAGCAGAGGGTTTTGGGCGGGAGGTGAGAGGCGAGCGTCTCTGGAACCTGCACGCGATTCGACAGCGACCCATCCGCCATGCTCCTCTTCCTAGGCGTCGAAATCGGCGGCTCGAAGCTGCAGATCGGACTCGGTCGCGGCGACGAAGCCAACTTCGCCGGCTTCTGGCGCTCAACGGTCGAGGCATCTCGCGGGGCCGAGCCGATTCGCGAGCGGATCGTGGTCGGCGTGAGTGAGCTGTTGCACGACGCGGGCGTGCGGCGCGACGAGGTCGCGGGCATGGGGATCGGGTTCGGCGGACCGGTCGATGTCGCGGCCGGGACGACGATCATCAGCAATCAGGTTGCCGGTTGGGAACGCTTCCCGCTGATCGCGTGGGCTCGCGAGCGGTTCGGGTTCCCCGTCGTGATCCAGAACGACGCCGACACCGCCGCACTCGCCGAAGCGACGTTCGGCGCAGGTCGCGGCTTCGATCCGCTGCTCTACCTGACCGTCGGCTCCGGAATCGGCGGCGGGCTGATCGTCGGCGGAAAAATCTTCCGCGGCAACGGCGGCGGCGCCGTCGAGGTCGGTCACCTGCGTCCGCGAATCGGAGGCGCGCCCGACCACAGCACCGATCTCACAGTCGAAGGCTGGTCGTCCGGGTTTGGGATCGAACAGCGGACGCGCCGGATCGCGGCGCAGTGCGGACCGTCGGACACATTCGACCGACTGCTCGCGCTCGCGGGTGGCGAACCGCAACGCATCACGACGCAACTCATCTCTCAAGCGGCAACGGCCGGCGATCCGACTTCACTCGCGATCCTGAACGAAGCCATCGACGTCTTGGGTTGGGCGATCGGTCAGGCGGTGACGCTGATCAACCCTGCGCGGGTGGTCGTAGGCGGTGGCGTCTCGCTGATCGGCGAGGAACTGTTCTTCGCTCCGCTGCGAGACGCCGTCCGCCGGTGGTCGTTTCGACCTTTCACCGGACAGGCCGATGTCGTACCGGCCGAACTTGGGGAAGCCGTCGTCGTCCACGGCGCGTTGGCACTCGCCCGCTCGGAATTCGTGTGACGTTGCCGCAGCACGAGACCCCGCGTTACCTTGGCGGCTCGTCTCGCGCGTCATCCAATCGAAGCAGAATCGCCCCGATCGTCGCCAGCTTCTCGGATGATCCATTCGCCAGCAGAGAATTCGTCCGCGGATCGGCGGCAATCCTGAGCGAATTGTCCGGCATGAGTTTGCTCAAAACCTCGACGGCCGACGTCGCATTCAGGTAACGCAGAGCGAAGATCTTCAATTCGTGGTTGTCGGAATCCAAGTGCCCGGCCTCACGCTTAGCCGCGCGGCGCACCTCCGGCTGAGCCGCCCGGGCCGTGACAAGGACCACCGTTTGAGCGGAATCCTTGCCGGAGTTGGCTTGCATCCCGTGCGCGATCACCGTTTGACCGTTTTCGCACGCGGATGGTCGATCGCACACTGAGCGTCACCGAACGCGGCGGGGCGGCGTTTTCATCATTGGCAGGCTCTCCGACCGGGCGGGCGTCTCGCCCCAATCCGGTTTTCTCAACTTGAAGTTCCAGCAGAATGGCACCATCCGTTTCGACACGCGGCGTCGCGGAAACCAACGTGCCAAACTGACGCTGGGTGAACATCCCTGCGGAGCCAAAGCCGCCCTCTCGTGTTCGTGATGGCACAACGCTGCGGCCGGAAATGATGGACGCGGTTTCACCGAACTGCGCCGACGCGGATTGTTCTTCCACGGTCGCGAATCGCACTCGCGTCACCGCTGCGAGTTTCCCCTGGCCTTCCAGCTCGCGCAGCTTCGCGATGACCTGATCGGCGTTGCCGTCCGGACTGTCAACAAGTTTCTCTCCCGCGCCGGCCAGTTCCAGGATGGCCACTTCGATCGACACCAGCCGTCCGGCCACCGGACGTTGATCCTGAGCCCAGGCCGTGGTCCCGATTCCGAGTGCGAAGACCACGACGAAGCAGCGAGCCAATGCGTGCATGTGTTTTCTCCAACTGCAAGACGATTCACACGGAACCCAGACACGACGCGTGACCGGGTGTTTCGCAGGACGCGAATCGTCATCCCAGCGCCTGCCGCCTGTGTAGGTGATACCTTTCGCGTTCACGGTTACACGGCGATGCGAATGGCGTTCGGATCGGCGAGTGGCAGGAGCCGCGGGACCCACAGTCGATCATCCACCCATCTGGCGGGTCGCGGCAGGCTTGTCGCACACCCGGGCAACGACAATCTCACGTGGCTCGTGTCTGGTGAGCGCTAGTCGATGAACACAAACTCGTTCGACATCAGCAGAGCCTGTACGTACTGTTCGAGCGGCGACAGAGTGGCGGCGATCGGGCCGACCGAAGTCTGGTCAGCCGACGGTGCCGCGGCGGCGAGGAATTGCTGGCCGAGTGCGATCTCCTCCGGTTGTGGCGCCCGCGCGAAGATGGCTCGGTACAGCGCGGCAATGCGCTCGCTCGGTGGCGAAGCGGTGTTGATTTCGGGCCGGGCCGCGAGTTGCTTCGCTTGTTCGATCACGAACGGCGAATTCATTTCGAACAGCGCTTGCTGCGGAACCGTCGTGACCGGACGCTGCGACGTGCTGATGTCGGGACTGGCGATGTCGAACACACGGAACAGGCCCGGCAGGTCTTGACGATCGAGAAACCCGTACACGGTTCGCCGCGTGCTGAATGGCTGCTTGAGCAGGTCCACCGGGCGTCCGCCTTCCGTCGTGTCGAGGCGTCCGGCGACGGCCAGCAGCGAATCGCGACGCGGTTCCCACTCCAGGCGGACGCGGTTCATGCGCCACCACAGGCGGTTTTCAGGATCGACTTTGGCGGCATCGGGACGGTCGTCCGATCGCTGGCGGTACACGGCCGACAACAACAAACGACGATGAAGTTTCTTGATCGACCAGCCGTCTTCCATGAACGTGGCGGCGAGGTAATCCAGCAGTTCGCGTTGCACGGGCGTGTCGCCTCGGGCGCCGAAGTCGCTCGGCGTCGTCACCAGCCCGACTTCGAAGTGCTGTTTCCAGATGCGATTGACCAGCACGCGAGCCGTCAGCGGGTTCGACGGGCTGGCGATCGCCTGCGCGAGTTCCAGCCGACCGCTCCCACGCTGGAACGGTTTTTCGTCCTGCTTCGACAGCACCTGCAGAAAACGCCGCGGCACCGGCGGACCATTCCGGCCGACCTGGCCACGAATGAAAACGTGTGGCTGCATCGGCGTGGCGTTGTCGTGCATCACCATCGCACGCGGAGGCGCCTCCGGCGACGAAACCTTGTGCTGCTCGACCTTTTTCTGAAACTCGCGCAGTTTGTTCCGCTGGTCACGATCGAGTTGTTTCTGTGCGTCGTCGCGACTGATCTGCACCGGCGACGTGTCGGCGTACAGCACCTGCCGCAGTTCTTCTTTCGCCGCGTCAGGGTGAGACGACTTGCCTTCGGCAGCCAGCTTGCGCCAATCCTGATCGACGCTGATGAGCAGTTCGCCGTAGACCTTCGCCACGTCGGCCATCGACTTCGGCGGCGAGCCGACGAGAGCCTGCTTCACGAGCGAGTTCGCTCGCGTGGGCGCGTCTGCGGCATCGGTCAGGTTGGAGACGATCTTCGCGGCTTCGTTGGCCCAAGCCTCGCCGTCACCCGGCAGCTTCGCGAGCGCGTGCCACGGAACAAACACCGGGCTGTTCAGTTTCGCAGCCGCGTCGAGGTAGTCGCGCCACCTGGCCACGACGGTCGGACGCGGTTCGCCCCGGTTGAAACGCTGGTCGAGCTTCCGCAGCACGTCGAGCGTGGCCGTCGGTTTCGCCACGACGGCCAGGTATTCGCCCACACGCGCGCGAAGCTCGTCGCGCAGGACTGACTGTTGCTCGTTGATAAACTGGTCCACAGCGGCCTCGCGCAATTTCAGTTCCTTCTCAAACGCGAGGTACGCTTCGGATTCGACCGGTGCCGCGATCAGCGGCAGGTCCACCGGTTCGGTGCTGCTGGCAAAGACACCGTACAGGGAGTAATAGTCCTCGGTGGGGATGGGGTCGTACTTGTGGTCGTGGCAGCGGGCGCAGGTCACGGTCAGGCCGAGCAGTCCGCGCGACACGACATCGATCCGGTCGTCGATGATGTCGTTGATGTTGTTGCCGAACCGCCGGCCAACGGTCAGGAACCCCATCGCCGCCAGCGGCCACCTGTCGTCTCCGAGTTCGAGTTGGTCCGCGGCGAGCTGTTCGAGGATGAACCGATCGAACGGCACATCCTGATTGAACGCTCGGATCACGTAGTCTCGGTAGGTGTACGAGAACGGGTAGCGACGCTCCTCGGTGAAGACGTAGCCCTTCGTGTCGGCGTAGCGGGCCACGTCCAGCCAGTGCCGGCCCCAGCGTTCGCCGTAGCGCGGCGATGCGAGCAGGCGGTGGATCACGCGTTCGTATGCGTCCGATGACTGATCGGCCTCGAACGCAGAGACTTCTTCGGCGGTAGGAGGCAACCCGATGAGGTCGAACGTGACGCGGCGCAGCCACGTGCGGCGATCGGCTTCGGGCGATGGTGCGATGCCCGCCGCCTCCAGTTTCGCGAGAACAAACCGATCGATGTCCGAGCGGCACCATGCCGCGTTGCGGATGTCGGGGACGTTCGGCCGCGTGACCGGATGCAGCGACCAGTGTGTGGACTTGGCGTGTGCGATCCCCTCCGCCGACGCCGGGTTCGCGGCCGCCGGAGCGGCTTTGGTCGTCGATGTGGCAGGCCACGGTGCTCCGAGCTTCACCCACTTTGTGAGCGCGGCGATTTCGGCATCGCTTAGCTTCTGCTTCGGCGGCATTTTGATGTCGTCGCGGTAGCTGATGACGGCGATCAGGCGACTCTCGTCCGGCTTGCCCGGCACGACCGACGGGCCGCCGTCGTTGCCTTTGAGCGCCGCCTCGCGCGAGTCCAGCCGCAGGTCCCCCTTCTGCTCCTTGTCCGCATGGCACGCGAAGCATTTCTCAACGAGGATCGGCCGTACCCGCGATTCAAAAAACGTTTCGGCTTCGGCCGCGGTCGGCGACGGTGAATCGGCAGCGAGCACAATCACCGGCAAAGCCAGGCCGAACGCGAACTTGCCGATCGTCATCGCGACGAATCGGAGTCTGACCGGTCGGGACGCAGATTCGAGAAACATCGTGCGGCGAGAATCGGGATGGCGGGATGCAGCGTGGAATCGAGGTTGGAGTATAGCGGCCGATGCGTGGCGATGTCAGCGGCGGATTTCAAGACAGTGCGACATCAGGCCGTGAAGTCGGGCCAATCGGAGTGCGGCCCGGAGCGAGGTGGGGGTCGGGACGAGGTCTCGGCTGAAGACGATTCGAGCGGTGAACTGGCCCTGTCCGCCTGGTCGATCCATTTTTCGATGGCTCCGTGTTCGGCGGGCGATAGTTGGGATTGTTCGCTCAATCGCCGCGACGCGCGGTTGTTGTAGACCCACGAACCGACGAGCACGATGACGATCAGCGATCCCACTGCAATGGTCGGCACGAGCAGGGCGTTGTTTTGGTTCTGCAAGGCGACACGCGCCGGATTCTCGCGCCACCGTAAGCGACCGATCAGCAACGGAGCCGCACGCGGCTTATCGAGCTTGTCGTGGTAGGGAAGTTGCTTGAGGAAATAGCCCACGAAGTCCGATTCCTCGCGAATGTCGTCGCCGAGCTTCAGCCCCGGCGGCACCTCGGGGAAGACGACGCAGTACAGGTGGACGCCCGACTCGCTCGTTGTCCCCCACGCCTCGTAGACGCGCTCGACGCCTGCGGCATTGGGTGACGCTTCGGGTTCGTGTGCGATGGCTCGCATGAGGTGCAGCTTGAGGAAGATCAATTCGCCACGGTGTCGCGAGGGCGCATCCCAGAGGTGAGTGAACAGCACGCCGCGCCGCGCGCGGGCCGCTGCATCATCGAACGACAGCGAGCGAATCCACCGCATCAGCCGCCAGTAGCTCGGCATTTCGGCGGCGTCCAGCGGCTGGCGGTCGGCGATGGCTTGGAATTCCTCCTTCGCCGCCTCGCCCTCCTCGAAATCGTCGTCGGCCACTCCGTGGATGATCGTTTCCGATGTCGGAGGCGCTTCCGCTTTCGGCGTCGGTTCGGCCGCGAACTCGGTTGATGACGGCTCCGATCCCGGCGCGATCCAACGCCACATCGACGGCTCGCGGGCCTGGAAGATCAACATGGCGATAAGTGCGAGCATGAACAACATCGACATGAACCGGAACGACTCGCGGCCGCGAAAGAAGCTTCGCTCGTGAGCCATCTTCTGGAATCGAGCACGCTTGAACTGGGGCATGATCGGCCGCCGAATGGTTTTGGGGATCGAGATTCCACGAAGGCAGAATTATACATCCGGCCGAATGACGTGGCAGGCCGGATGTCGCACGCCGACGGTTGGCGGTCGTCCGACGCACTTTGTAGTGTAGCCCGCTCTCGCCGAGAGTGGCCGAAAGAAATACGTCGGACGCCTGCACCGCTCTCGGCGAGAGCGGGCTACGCTTGGCGTCGTCAGCCCCCGTCACCCTCGGGCAGTTCGACGAAACTGAGTTTGCTCAGCTTCTGGCCGCTGGGCAGCTTCTGCTTGGTGCAGGCGTCGATGACGCTCATCAGTTCGAAATACTGCAAGCGGGGGCTGACCTGGATCAGAACCTGTTCGAACTTGAGGTCGGCGTCAGCAAGGACGGTTTGCAACTGCCGTTCGAGTTGCGGCACGTTGGCCACCGTTCCTTCACCGAGCGCGAGCGATTGAATGCGGCCGCCGGAGGTCGCGGAGACGCTGATCACCAGCGTTTCGACGCCAGCTTCCTTGGGATTGTTCTCGTTGCTCCCGGCTTTCACGGATTCGGTCGCCTTCGCCTTGACCGCTTGCGGCGGCGGCAGCCTCAGCGAGATTTGTCCTTCGACGGGCGAGGGCTTGAACGTAAAGATGAAGAACGCCAGCAACTGAAACGCCATGTCCAACATGGCAGCCAGGTTGAGCGCCACGCCGGATTGCTTTCGTTCTTTCCTGCGGCGGCTCATGCTACTGCCCTTCTTCTTTGTTCATGGCTCGCATGGCGAAGTTGCGGTAGCCGACCTTCTGACAGCTCGTGATGACCTTGTTGACCATGCTGAAGGGAGTGGTTTTGTCCGCACGAACCACGACGATTTCGGGGAGGTCTCCGCCGGGTTCGATTGATTTGCCTTCCCGCTTGGCCGTCAGCCGACTGACCTGGGCTTCTCCCTCGATGTAGCTTTCGACGTCGATCGAGCGGCCGTACAGCGACAACTTGCCACCGGTGGTGATGTTCAGGATCAGCAATTTGTCCTTGCCACCTGAATCGACCGGTCTCGCCGAGCCAGCAACTGGAAGTTTCAGCGTCTGATCCAGCGATGCGGACTTGAAGTTGATGACGAGCATGAAGAACGTCACCAACTGAAACACCATGTCGAGCATCGGCGTCAGATCGGGATCGGCACCGTGACCTGTGGGGGCTGACATGAATGACTCCGCGACGCTAGCTCTCTAAGATCACCGAAGACAATACGCACATTTTGATCAAACCGTCGCTGGCGGCACGGCTGGAGTCACCGTCGTCGGCACGACCTGCTGAGTCGATGCGGCAGGTGCCGGCCCCTTGCCGCGTGCCGCTGCCGCCATCCGACGCACGAATTCATCCGCTTCGAGCAGAGTCCCCACACTGATGGAGGAAACGCGGTTGCGGAACACGGCAAAGAAATAGATGGCCGGAACCGACAACGCCACACCTTCGAACGTCAGCACCAAGGCTTCGGAAATGCCTCCGGCCACCTCACTCGCCTTGAGTTGCGTGTCGGACTGCGCGATCGTGCCGAAGCTGGCGATCATCCCCTTGAGCGTCCCCAGCAGACCGATCATCGGTCCGAGCGAACCGAGCACGGCCAGCATGCTGATTTTCTTTTCCATCTCAACTGTCAACGCTTCGCCGACACGCTCCATCGCGTCGCGAGCCTCTTCCAATCCGCTCGACAGTTCCGCCATTCCGGCCGTGACGACGGTGCTGAAGAACGACTTGTCCGCCTTGACCTGGCTGTACAGCGTCTTGAAGTCCCGCTTCTCGAGCAGTTGTTTGCAGCCCTCGACCACTTGCGGAGGCGAAGCGACCTCGGGGCGCAGTTCCACGAACAGGCGGCTCACCGTGGCGATGAAATAGATCGACAGCAAAAAGATGAACGCGCCGATCGCACCGGACGTGTGGATCAACCACCAGAGGTTGTCGAGGAAACCCGGCGGTGCTTTGGCTTTCGTCGGTTCAGAGACGGCGCCGCCATCGGCACCCGCTGCGGCGGCGGGCTTTTCGACTTCCTGGGCTACTGCCGAAGTTGATAACAGGTGCGACAACATGGAGATCCAGGCGAAGGTCGCCAGCACAAATGCACTTCGTCGCAATTCGCGGGACGCTGACAAGCTCATGGGGAAATCCTTTGAGGGCTTAGAACGCGCATGAACCGGAACCTGGTTCCTTCCAACACACACAACCCGGCGAGTCGCGTCCCAGTGGGGGAGTAGAAACACGCAGGCCGGACACTCCGGGCCCGAGGCCACGCGGCGTCCGACTCGCATCGTCCACGGTTCCGGAACACAGGGGAGCGCCTTGCCATCAACATCCCCGGCCGGAACCACCGCGTCTCTGTTCGGACAGGACTATCCGTTCAACAACGGAGAGCACATTCGTCCCGCCGACCCGCCTCGCACCAAGGCTGTGAATCGCGGGCCAGAATAACCCTCCAAGTGGAGGAATGCAAGTCGCCGGCGGTGGCAGGACTGCTTCCGATCGTGCTTGATTTTCCGGATGCGTCGGGCGCCCTTTGACGGCCAAACCAGATAACTTCCAGTTCCCGAACGTCCGGTCCGACGGTTATCATGAGACACGTCAGTCTGTCGGCGGGCCGCGTGTGTCCACCATCCAAATGGCCGGTTCCAGCGACGGCGGATCCCTTCGCGACGGTCGTTCGCGAAAAGGCCGTGTGGTTTTCGAGGGTCAACGCATGATTCAAATGGATCGTCGTCAGTTCGTTCAGTTTTCCATCGCAACGGCAGGCGCATGGCTTTTCGATGCGCGATCGGGCTTCACCGCACCGTGGACCCCCGGGGTCGAACAGCGTGCCAGCGCATCGATCACTGGTGAGGAGCGGGCGCTGCAGCAGGATATCTGGGCCTTGGAACTCAACTACAAACCGCTTCGCATGATCTCCGTTGATCTGCCGGACGCGAAGACCGGAAAGTCCAGTGAACGGCTGATCTGGTACCTGGCGTATCGCGTCGTCAACCGCGTCATTCCCGGCTTGCCTCCGCAGAAGTGGGAACCAAGAAGCGAACCGCTGTTCGTACCGCAGTTCACGCTCGTCACGCAGGACGAAGGCCCGCAGAAATCGTACTTCGACCGCGTGATGCCCGTGGCTCATGCCGCCATCCTCAAACGCGAACGGCACGCGTACAAGAACGCCGTCGAAATCGTGGGGTCGGTCCCTTCCGTGACGCCGCTCGAAGCGAAACCGGGCACGGAAAAATCGCTCGACGGTGTGGCCATGTGGCGCGGCGTTGACCCGACGACTGATCGCTTCAAGATCTTCATCACGGGCCTTTCCAACGGCTATCGCAAGGAGGTCGGACAGGACGGCAACCCAGTCACGCTCCGGAAGACCCTGGTCCTCGACTTCTGGCGACCGAGCGACGCCTTCGATCAAAATGAGCGAGAAGTCCGCCCGAACCCGAAGAATGAACAGCCCCAGTGGATCTACAAGTAACATCCTGAGAACCACCGACCAACTTCCGGAGTCTCGCAGACTTCGGAAGTTTTTCTTTGGGTCACTGCCGCGAATCGCTTTACTCAACCGCGATCTCCCACTACCATGCGAGACCAAATTAACTCAGGATTTCGCGAGGAATGGTAGCATGGCACACAAGAAAGGGCAGGGCTCGACCCGGAACGGCCGCGAGTCGAATGCTCAGCGTCTCGGAATCAAAAAGTACGGTGGTGAAGCGGTCATCCCGGGTAACATCATTGTCCGGCAATGCGGAACGCGCTGGCGACCTGGCCGCAACGTTGGTCTTGGGAAGGATTACACGATCTTTTCGCTCATCGAAGGCAGCGTCTACTTCGATCAGGAAGGCCGCCGCGTCAACGTCAAACCCGCTGAAGCAACGACTTGACCCCCTGGCACCGGCGTCCCGCCGGTGCAGTTCAACCACTCACGGCAGCCGTGGGCACTCTCCCACCGCTGCCGTTTTCCATGCGCGGCGTCTCGGTCGCCGATCGCACTCACGCATCAAAACCGTTTGAAGCGTGACCGGCTGCACGTTATGGTATGCTTGGCGGTTGACCGCAGTGTCTCCGGTCGGCCGCGCCACGGACGATCGCGCGCATGACGAACAATCGCTTCCTCGACCCGGCGGGTCTGGCCCGCGTGGGGAATCTCGAACTGGTCGCACGCCAGGTCGTCGAGGGCTTCATCACGGGTCGGCATCGCAGCCCGTTCCACGGGTTCTCCGCCGAATATCTCGACCACAGGGCCTACACGCCCGGCGACGAACTGGCGACGCTCGATTGGAAAATCGTCGCCAGGACCGACAAATACTACGTCAAGCTGTACGAAGAAGAGACGAACCTCCGGGCCTACATTCTGCTCGACTGCTCGCGGTCGATGGCGTTTTCGAGCGGGAGCGTCGACAAGCTGACCTACGGCAGCTACCTCGCGGCGGCTCTCACGTACCTCCTGCTTCGCCAGAACGACGCCGTCGGTCTCGTGCTGTTTGACAACGACGTGCGGCACTACCTGCCTCCGCGAGCACACCCCACCCAGTTTCGCCGCGTACTCGATTTCCTTGACCAACAGACTTCGCGCGGCGATACCGATGTCGGGCAAGTGCTGCACCGCGTGGCGGAACGGATTCGCCGCCGCGGCCTTGTGATCGTCATCAGCGATCTGATCGACAACGAGGCTCAAATCGCGAACGGCCTCCAGCACTTCCGGCACAACCACCACGAAGTGCTCGTGTTCCACGTGCTCGACGACGCCGAACTCACCTTCCCCTACGATCGACTGACGCGGTTCAAAGACATGGAAGGCGCCGCCCGCGTGGTCGCCAACCCCAAATCCCTCCGCCGCCGCTACCTCGCCCGCATGCAAGCCTTCACCGACACGCTGAGGGCCTCCTGCTTCGAACGCAAAATCAGCTACCACCTGACGAACACGCAGCAACCCTACGATGTCGCCCTGGCCGAGTACCTGGACAAGCGGAATCGGCTGGGGTGATGTGATTCCCGATTTTGGATTGCCGATTTCCAATTGAATACTGCCATGAAACTGACGCGGGAACTGATTACGTATCGCTCCTCAGCGACATCGACCTGTTCGCTCGGTGCCGACCATCCAGCACAATCGGCAATCGGCAATTGGCAATCGGCAAATCATCTTCTCACCAGTTGCACGAGATAACCAACGCCCGCCCACGCATGTTCTCCGCCCTCAACCCCTTCCTGCTTTACGCACTGCCGGTCGCAGCGATCCCGATCATCCTGCACCTGCTGACGCTGCATCGGTTGAAGACGGTCGAACTGAGCACCTTCCGGTTCCTGTTCGACAGCTACGTGCAGCAGCGTCGGCGGATGAAGTTTCTCGAAGCGTTGATCGCCTTGCTGCGGACGCTCTTCCTGCTGTTCCTCGTCTTCGTGGTGGCTCGGCCGGCGGTCAAACATTGGAACGAGCTTTTCGGCCACGGCACAGGGCGCGACGTCATCATGCTGATGGACGCTTCAGTCAGCATGCAGACCACGACCGCCGGCATGTCCGCGTTTGATCGGGCGAAATCGGCGGCCCTCGCCATCGCGGGAAAGCTCGGCACCGACGATCGGCTGACGCTCGTCCGAATCGGTTCGCGGCCGGACGAAATTTTCAGCCGCTTCACCACCGACAGCGAAGCGATTCGGGACAAGATCGAGAGCCTGCGCGTCGGCTCATCGCGGGCGAACCTGTATGCCGCCCTGTCGCAGGTGTTTGGGGCGGAGGCACCGGCGCGGACGAACCCGATCGTGTACCTGTTCACGGACGGCCAAGCCAGCGGCTGGCGCGAGCTGCGCGATCAGGACGCACGGGCCGAAACGCTCGTCCCGGCGGACACCGAGTTCACGATCATCAACGTCGGCTCGAACGAAGCCGTGCCGAATCGAGCCGTGATCGGTGACGCCCCGCGCCGGCAGCGCACGGTCGTCGGCCTCCCCGTGCGCCTGCGGCCGCGCGTCGTGAACCATTCCAAAACCGAAACCGTCGATCTCACCGTCAGCGTGCTGCTCGACGAGAAGGAAGTCGCCCGCGTGCCGATGACGTTGAAACCGGGCGAATCGCAGGCCAAGGAGGTCATCCACATCCCGCAGGAACCGGGTGTGCTCAAGGGCCGTTTCGACATCGAACGCACCGAATCGTCGACCGACCGCTTTCCGCACGACGACAGTTTCCTGTTCACGCTCAACATCGAACCGGCTCTGAAGGTGCTCGTGGTAAACGGCCACCCGGCCGCCGATCCGCTGGACAACGAGACGCTGTACCTCACGACTGCGCTCACCGTCGGCAGCGACGACGAACCCGCCGCGGCCGATCTGGCGAAGCTCGGGATCAGCCGCGAGTTCGTGAAGTCGCTCGAAGTCCGTGAGGTGGCCGAGCCGCAACTCAACGCGGAATCGCTCCGCGAAACGAGCGTGCTCATCGTCGCCAACTGCGGCAGCTTGAACGAGGCCCAGTTCGTGGCGATTCGCGACTTCGTGACGCGCGGTGGCGGGCTGTTGATCTTCCCCGGCGACCGCGTGAACCCCGACGTGTACTCGAAGCAGTGTTTCGTCGCGACTAACAACCCGGACCAGCGCCTCGTCACATCGCAACTCGCGGCAGCAGACGGCGCGCCGGACAAGCCCGACACGTTCCAACACATCACGCCCGACACGATCGACTTCGCGCACCCCGTGCTGTCCGTGTTCGATCACCCGGAGAGCCGTTACCTGACCACGGCCCATTTCTACCGCCGGTTCCCGATCAAAATTCTTGCAACAACCGAGTCAGCCAACACGGCTGGCGCTCGGGGGGCGTCAGCCCCCCGAGCGAACGCGAACGGCACATCACTCGGAGGGCTCACGCCCCCCGCTCGCCAAGAATCGGGAGGCGGATCAAACGCAACCAAGTGCTGGCCCCTCGCGTCGTTCGCCGACGGACAGCCTGCGCTCGTCGAAAGTTCGTGCGGCGAAGGGATCGTGTTGCTCGCCGCGTTCCCGGCGCATGCGCGGTGGTCCAACCTGCCGCTCAAACCCGAATTCGTCCCGCTGGTGCTGCGCATGGTGAGCCACGTCGCACAACGTCCGGCCTTGGACGCGCCGTCGGTGGTGCTTCCGGACGGGAAGGCGGAGATTTCCGTCACCGCCGACTGGGAACCAGCCGCCGGAAAAGTGACCGACGCCGCCGGCCATACGTCGCCGCTGACGTTTCTCCGCTCGAAATCGCGGCTGGTCAGCGTCGTCACCGACACGACGGACAAAGGCTACTACTCCGTGGACGTGAAGGGTGGCAAGTCGGCGTCGAAAGCGGGAGCGACTCAGTTCGCCGTCAACCTCGCGGCCGAAGAATCGAACTTCCAGGACGCCATCCGCGAAGACCAACTCCGCGAATGGCTTCCCGGCGTGAAACTGAAGCTGATCGACGCCTCCGCGCAGGCGCAGCAGCAACACGGCGAAATCGGCAACCAGCGTGAAATCTGGCGGCCGCTCATTTGGTTGATGTTCGCGATCATCGCCGTCGAATTTTTGCTCTCGACACTCGGTGGGCAAAAGCTGGACACTGACGAGGACGCGACCCTCAGCGAACGCCTGCAGGCCATCAACCCCGGCACCTGGGTCGGGCGGATGACTGGCGGGGGAGTGAAAGGATGACAGAGAATGCCCTCTCCCCTCTGGGGGAGAGGGGAGACGCCAACCTTGGAGACCGCGATGCACGACAACGAAACTCGCGTGGGTTTGCCCGACATTTCCCCGATCCAACGACTGATCGAATCAGCCCGGCGACTGCTTCGATCCAGTTGGGTCGCGACCGGCGCGGGAGTTACCGTGGGGTTGCTGCTTGGATTTCTTGTCGGCACGGCGGTCATCGACCTGCTCGTGCCGCTCTGGCCGGCGTTCCGATTGGTCGCGCTGCTGCTGGTCACGATCCCGGCGGGATGGGCGTTTGTCGTGGGAGTCGTGCGGCCGTTGTTCCGACGGCTGACGGCTCCGCGAGTCGCCCGCACGATCGAAGAACACATTCCCGGCATCCACAACCGACTCGTCTCGTGCGTTGATCTGGCGACAAAGGCAAGCCACGACGAGCGCAGCGTGTCGCCAGCGTTCTTCCGGCGGCTGGTCGGCGAGGCCATCGAGCGGGTTCGCGGTTTCCGCCCGAGCCAGGTCGTCGATCGAGGCAGCTTGCGCCGCGCCGGGCTGTTCGCGGCCAGCGCGATCCTCGCGTTCCTTGTCGCGTACGGCGTGGTGCCGGACCGACTGCCGACGGCACTGGCCCGCATCTTCCAGCCGTTCGCCGACATCCCGCCCGCGACCGGCATCGTCTACCGCGTGTTGCCACTGAAATCGTTTAACCCGGAGCCAACGGCGACGGTGTTTCGATCGCGACCACAACGCGCCGTCGCCGAAGGCTCCGGGCTAAACGATGGACACGAAGGTAGCGGCAAGGCGCTGCGCGGCGAAGACATCGTCCTCGGCGCCGAAGTCATCAGGGGCGACCCGCAGCAACTGCGAATCGAGATCCACGGCGCGAACTCGCAGACTCCGCTGTGGCACAACCTGCATCGAGACGGCAGCCGCTGGACGTTCACACTGGCCGGGTTCGAGCAGTCGTTCGACTACCGCATCCACGGCGGCGGCACATGGAGCAAACTCCAGCATGTCGAACTGCTCGACCGCCCGCGTCTGGTCGAACTCCACACCGTGTTGCACTACGCGCCGTACATGGAGATCGCGGATCCGCGCGTCGGCCCGCCGCAAACGGGCGACGTGACCGGGCCGGAAGACTCCACGGTCGAAGTCGTCGTGCAAGCGGCTGGCGACGTGTCCGAGGGAGCGATCGAGATTCTGCGTCAGCAGACGACGCAAGTCGCCGTTGAAGACCGACCGGAAACGATCTGGTTTTCCGACACGCTGCCGACCGGTGCGAAAGCCGAAGGGACGTGGGAGTGGGATTTCAAACTGCTCGCGCGCAACGCCCACACCGATCCCGTCGCCGATGGCATTCACGGCCACCTGTTCCACGGCGCGACCACCGGCTTGCCAGTGCAAGCGTCGGAGCACCTGTTCGCGCACGTGTACATCGACCCCAACAAGCCGAAGCCAACAACGCTGATGATCCAATTCCACGACGGCAACAACTGGGAGCACCGTGCCTTCTGGGGCGACGACAAGATTCCCGTCGGCATCACGGACAGCCCGAGCAAGCGCCGCGTCGGCGATGTGCCCGCGGCCGGCGAGTGGGTGCGCCTCGAAGTCCCCGCGGCGGCGGTCGACCTCGAAGGGAAGACGATCCGCGGCATGGCGTTCACCCTGTTCGGCGGCAAGGCGGTGTGGCACCGAGTCGGCACGCTGCCGCAGAGCCACATCTCCACCGAAGCCCTCGTCGCCGACCAGGACCTGCCGTTCGCAACCATGATCCGCCGCGAAGACGGCACGTGGTCGGGAAAATTCCCGCTTGCCGGCAACGGCTTTTACCGTGTCACGCTGCGAAACGAATTCGGCTACGCGAACAAGCCGATGAAGGAAGCCAAGTTCATTTCGATCCCCGACACGCCGCCGCAAATCGTCCTCGAACGCCCCGGCTCCGACCTCACCCTCAGCCAGCCGACCAAAGTCCCGCTCGTGATCGCCGCCTACGACGACTTCGGACTGGCCGACGTTCAACTTTCCATCCAACGCGGTGACACAACTCCCCCTCTCCCCCCTGGGGGAGAAGGCCGGGGTGAGGGGGCCGAGCGATCACAGATCTCGCAACTTCTGACCGTCAAAAAATACGACCAACCCACGCGCACGGACACCCTCATCACCACCCTCGACCTCCCCTCGATGGACCTCAAGCCCGGCGACACCGTGCGCTACCGCGCCGTCGCCCGCGATCGCAAGGGACAAACCAAGTCCACGCAGGACTACACGATCCGCATCCAGGACGTCGCCAACGCCGAAGACAAACTGCTGGCGAACCTCGACAAGACTCAGGACACGTTCCAGGAAAAGCTCGCCAAACTCATCGCCGATCAGGCCAGGGTGAAGGAAGCCGTTCACAAACTGGACGAGAAGTACGCCCCGCTCACGAAGAAAATCGAAGACGCGCAGGCGAAGCTCGATGCCGACGCGAAAGCCAAGACGAAGGAATCTTCGAAGCCGGCCGATCCGAATCAACCGCCGCAGCCGCTGCCGACCGTCAAGCCCACCGACCTCGATCCCGAATCGGCGAAGATGTTGGCCGAACTCCGAGCCGAATTGGCCGAGGTCGCCAAGCAGGAGGCCGCGAACGCGCAGGCCAGCCAGCAACTCGAAAAGGAACTGGCCGCCGCCGTCGAGCAATCGAAGCAGGTGAAATCGCTCCCGCAGCAACTGGCCGACCAGCTTCAGGCGTTGCCGCAGCAGTTCCAGCAGGCCGCGACTCAGCCGCTCCAGCAGCTTGCGAACCAGATGCAACAGGGGACGAACGCGCAGCAGGCTCCGCCGAACCTGCCGCAGATAACCGACTCCGCCGACCGCGTCCAGCGCGATCTCGCCGCGCTCGAATCCAAAATGCAGGCGCTTCGTGACGTGAGCAAAACCATGCGCGACGACCTCGCCGAAGCCCTCAAGCAGCTCGAAAAGGAAATGCTTCGCGAGCAGGCCGAGCGCGGCGAGCAAGACCTCGCCGACCTCAAGAACTTTCTCGATGCGCTCCGGCACCAGCTCAAACAGCTTGAAGGCCGCGAGGGCGAACTGATGGACGCGACGGCCAAAGTCCCTGACGTCATGCTTCCCGATGTCGAGAAGCGCCAGGATGACCTTGAAACCGAAGCCAACCCGAAACTCGCGCAGGCGAAAAAGCTGCTGAACGCGGACGACCTGAAGAAACTCCGCAAGCGGATGCGGAAGCCGGAATTCCCCGACGCGCCGTACGATCCCGAAACCGGCGAGTACTTCGTCCCGCCGAAAGAGCTCGACACCGACGATCCGGCGGACGCGAAAGTCGCGAAGGCGGACAAGTCGAAATCGGACGCAAAGAAAGATGCCGATTCCAAGAAGTCGGCCGACATGAAACCGGACGCCGAAGACGAACCGCTGTTCCAACCGGCTCTCGGCGGGCCGAAGCCCAAGCTCGATCCGCGCTTCGCCGACAAGCAGCGTCCCGTCGCGAAGAAAAAGAAGGACGCCTCCGAAAAGTCGGAGATGTCCGAGGAGCGCGAGGAACTCGCCTCACGCCAGCAGCAGAAACTGACCGAGTTGCAGCAGGCGGCCGAAAGCCTCACGAGCGACGAGCAGACTCTGGACGACCTGCTCCAGAAACTGCAAGCGGCCACCGACCCAATGCAGGCTCTGAAAAACATGCAGAACAAGCCCGGCCAACCGCAGCCACCGCAAGGGGACTCGCCGCCGGAACCCGATCTCGATTTGCAGCAACTCGCCGACCTCCTGCAATCCCCCGCCATGCGCGAAGCGCTGGCGATGGCTCAGCGTCTGCAACAACTCAAGCAGGCGAAGAACCAGCCACCGGGACAGCAGAACCAGCCGGCGAACGCCCAGCAAAAGTCACAGCCCACCAACCTCGCCACAGCGACGCAGCATCAGCCCGGCCCGACCAGCCCCGGCTCGCTCGAAGCCGCTCTCGACGGCCTGGACCTCGAATCGCGCACGATCATCCTTAAAATGCAACCCCGCATGCGCGAGGAGTTGCTCCAAGGCCTGCGCGAGGAAGGCCCGGAAGGCTACGAGAAATTCGTGCGGAATTACTTCAAACGGCTGGCGAAGGTGAAGAGTGAGAAATGAAGTGTGATTTCTCTGCTCTCCCCACCGGGGGAGAGGGGCCGGGGGTGAGGGGGCCGAGCGTCTCTTGCAGATGAAGTGCAAGCATGCCGCCGTGATGGTTCGACCCCCTCACCCTAACCCTCTCCCCCGAAGGGAAGAGGGGACTGGGCATCGCGAAGTGACGGTTCATCATGCTCGAATGGTTTCTCCGATCGACCGATACCGCGGACGAGTTCCTTGTCCATCTGGACAAGGCCGCGCTGGCGTTTCAGTATCCGACGGTGCTGGCGGTGGGGATGGTGCTGCTGATCCCGGTCGGCGTGTTCGTGTTCCTCCGTCAGCAACGAAACCTCGCGACGGTTCCGCCGGCGCTGCGAATCACGCTCAGCGTCGCCCGCTGCCTGATTCTGGCGATCCTCGTGATCGTGCTCGCCGGGCCGTACCTCAAGATTGACCACCGGGTCGAAAAGAAACCGATCGTCGCGCTCTTGTTCGATCACTCGGCGAGCATGCAGTTGCCGGCCGGGCCGTTCGAGGTCGAAGCGGATGCGGTGCGGATCGCGAAGGCGGCGGGATATCAGACCCCGGAGAACCGCGTCGATGCCGAAGCGCGTCGGGCGCTGAATCGGATCAGCCGGACCGGGCTGTCGCAGACGGTGGTGCAGACGAGCGCCGCACCGATGCTGTCGAAACTCGGCACCGATTTCGAGGTGCGGTTCTACTCGTTCACGAACGAACTCAAACCGATCGCGGCGGACGTGCCGAAATCAACCGAAGACGCCGATAAACTCAAGCTGCCGGACCCGCCGACGCCGGGGGGCGGCAGTTCACACCTGGGTGACGCGATCCAACAGTTGTTCGATGAGGCGGCAGGCCGGCCGGTCGCGGGCGTGCTGCTGTTCACCGACGGACAGAACACCGGCGGCAAGTCGCCTTCGGAAGCGGGGCAACTTGCGGCGAAGTCGGGTGCCCCGGTGTTCGCGATCCCGGCGGGAACGGCTGCGCGCCTGCGCGATGTGTCGATCGTGGACACGTTCACGTCGGGACAGGTTTCCGTCGGCGATACGGCTCAGGTCGCGGTCACGATCGAATCGCAAGGGTTCGACGGCCGGCCGGTCAAAGTGCAGTTGCTCGACGGCGAAAACGAAATCGCCTCGAAGGACCTCGTGTTGCGCAGCACGGAACAGCAGCAGGTGGAACTCACGTTCGAAGCGAAGGAACCCGGGACGAAACTGCTCACGGCGCGAATCGCACCGCAGCCGGAAGAACCGGAGGAACTGCACGCGAACAACGCCGACGCGGCCTTGCTTCGCGTGACGAAAGAGCGGCTGAAGGTGCTCCTGATCGACGGCCTGCCGCGGTGGGATTTTCGGTTTTTGAAGAACGCGATCCGGCGGGACAAGGGGTTGGCGGGGCGCGGAGCTGCGGGCCCTCACCCCGGCCCTCTCCCGAAGGGAGAGGGGGCAGAGATGCCGCCGCCGGACATCGTGCTCGATTCGGAACTGCGACGGCGGGCGGCGGACAAGCAGCGGGTGTTCGACGGGTCGCTCGATGAACTGGCTGAATACCACACGATCATCGTCGGTGACATTTCGCCCGAGCGAATGACCGCTGAGTTCGTGGAGCTACTCGCGCAGGCCGTGAGCGAGCGGGGAGTCGGCTTGATCGTCGCGGCCGGTCCGCGGTTCATGCCGCATGCGTACGATTCGCGATTGCTCGACTTGCTGCCGGTTAAGCTGCAATCAAACGCCGCAGGAATCGAAGCGCCGGTGTACCAGCCGTTCCGGATCGAGATCACGCCGGAAGGGAACTTGCACGACGTGCTCCGTCTGCACGACGACGCGACGCGGAGCGAAAACGTGTGGATCCAGATGCCGCCGTATTTTTGGGCGGCCGCGGCGACTCGGCCGGCTCCGGGGGCGACGGTCCTCGCGGTGAACCCCAGCATCGAGGGGCGGTTCGGCAAGCAGCCGCTCATCGCCACGCAGTTCGCGGGCAAAGGGCAGGTGCTGTTTCTCGGCACCGATTCGACATGGCTCTGGCGGCAGAACGTCGGCGACCGGTTTTTCTACAAGTTCTGGGGTCAGGCGATCCGATTCGTCGCGCGGCGCGATGATCTCGACGCGAAGCAAAACCGGCTTGAAGTGCGACCGTACCGCGTGCGGCCGGGCGAATCGACGCGGATCGAACTGCACGCCGTCACGGCCGACGGATTGCCTCGCACGGAACCGAAGCTCATCGTGCAAGTGGCCGGGCCGGAGAAGCCGCAGGTCGTGGAACTCGCCGCCGACTCTGCGGTGAAAGGCCGCTACACCGGCCGGTTCACGCCTCGGCCCACGTCGCTCGTGGCATCGGCCGGTGAGTACACGGTCCGGTTTGAACCCGGTTCCGGCGGCGATCCCGTGGAAGCCAGGTTCCGCGTCCAGCCGTCGGCCGAAGAACTGCGGCACCCAAACCTCAACCGCGTCACGCTGGAATTGATCGCGAACGCCTCCGGCGGCCAGGTCGTCGAACTCCCCGATCTCGGCTTGATCGCCGACAAACTCAAGGGGGAAGCACAGACCAGCCAGCTCTACCGCGAGCAAGTCATCTGGGACAACTGGCTGACGCTGACTCTGCTGGTGCTGATTTATTCAGTGGACGTGGGGCTGCGGCGATTGGTGGGACTTTCTTGAAGAGTGAAGTGAGAAGGGCGAAGAGTGAAAGGGACGGCAAGAATCGTCACGAAAGGTACAGAATGTCTAGGAATCGACGTGAACAATTCACGACTCAAATCTTCCACCGATGCCGGCAGAATTCTGTCGCGCTGCTCTTTTTTTCACTCTTCACTCTTCACTCTTCGTACTTTGCCACAGCTCAAGACTCCGCCCGCTCGTTGACGGCTGCGCCGCTCACGGAGGCCAAGGTCGTCGAACGAGTCACCGTCGCGCTCGATCGGTCGATCAAGTATCTGGCGGACAAGCAGCAACCGGATGGGTCGTGGCATACGAATCAGGCGGTGAATGGATTGTCGCTGCTGGCGTTCATGGGACGCGGGCATGTGCCAGGTCGCGGGCCGTACGCGGACAAGTTGGAAGCGGGCAAGAAGTTCATCCTGCGGAAACAGACCGACGCGGGTATCTTCGCTTCGCCGACGCCGTCGCACGGACCGATGTACGAACACGCGCTGGCCACGCTCGCGATGGTCGAAATGTACGGAGCGGATCCCGATCCGGCGCTGGAGGAGAAGCTGCGCAAAGCGGTCGAGCTGATCTTGAAGGCTCAATCGCCGAGCGGTGGCTGGCGCTACGCGGCCACGCCGGGGGATCAGGATTTGAGTGTGACGGTCATGCAGATCGTCGCCCTCCGCGCGGCGAACAACGCGGAGATTCCGGTGCCGCAGGCGGCGATCGACAAGGCGATCGCGTACGTGAAGTCGTGCTCGGTTCCGACCGGCGGGTTCGGGTATCAGGGGAACGGCGGCATGTCGCCGCAGGTGTCGGCGGCGGGGGTGATCTCGCTGCAGTTGCTCGGCAAGTACGACGACCCGTCGATTCCGAAAACGCTCGAATACCTCAACAAAATCCCCGTGCAGTGGAACGCGAGCGGGCCGAATTATTTTTACTACTTTCATTACTATGCCATCCAGGCCCAGTATCAGGCCGGAGGCAAATCGTGGAACGAGTGGCATCCGCGCGTGCGTGAGCTGCTGTTGTCGAAACAGAACAGCGACGGAAGCTGGGACGTGCCTCCCGGCACCGCCGAAAACGAAGGCGTGGTCGGACCAAACAAGGTCTACTGGACGGCGATGGCGTCGCTGATTCTGGAAATCTACATGCACTTTTTACCGGCGTACCAGCGATGATTTGCGATTTTCGATTGCCGATTCTCGATTGTCTGTGGCACCGGCGTCTCGCCGGTGAGTCGTCGGTATTGGGGTCACCGGCGGGACGCCGGTGCCGCGGTCACTTGAGTTTGCTTGTCGCAGTGGTTGTTTGTGGGCTGCAAACGGGTTTGATCCATGCGGCCGATCGCGGGCAGATCATCGGCACGGTCGATCAGGTGACGCAGGTGAAAGCGGTCGTCGCCGTGCATCGTGATTCAAACAACAAAAAGTTCGCGGGGAAGTTCGACGCGGCGTCCGGCAAATTCGCAATTGACGGGTTGCCGGTCGGGACGGAGTACGACGTTGTCATCGACTTCGCGGCGGCGGGGCAGCGGGAACCGTGGGCGCGTCTGGAAGGCGTGAGCTTCAGGGTGCCGCGGTCGGACTACGAGGAGGAGCAGCCGTTGTCGGACGACGATGTCGCGACGATCCGCAAGAAAGTGCTCGACCTGAACAAATTCGAGAACGAGGTGGACGTGCTGGCCATCGAGGGAAACATCCAGCACGCGGCCATCCTACTGAACAAGCGGCGTACCACGCCGTTCTACGAATCGAAGCCGGGCGAAATCGTGTGGCGCGCCGAGCTGTGGCATTTCGAGCGGCCGGACGAAACGTGGTTGAAACGTCAGGACGAGCAGTTTATCCTGCTCTACCGAGAACGCTTGTCGGCGAGCGACTACGCGAAGAAGTCGATCACGTTCGACTCGGCGTTGGGCGCGCTGGCGTTGACGGCGGACAAACCAAGCGTGGACGTGGGACGGATCAGACTGCCGGAGGCCAAGCCAGGCGTAAGATTACGTCAACGTGAAATACCGAAATGAAATGATGTCGACTGTACAAAGGCTCACCAAACTTTCGGAATCGAACAACAACCATGCCTGATGTCCGTTGGCAACCGTGGCGCGCCGGACTGCTCGTCTTTGCCGGACTTGGCGGGCTGGGAGCAACTCTCATTTTCGGTTACAGCCGATTGAACTTGCTGTGCGCTGAGGAGCAACAACTGATCGGAACATGGCAACTCGAAGTGCCACTGAACTCGCCTCCCTCTGTTCAGCAATACCAGACCAGCTTTGCATTCCGGTCTGATCGAACACTCACCGAGACAATCGGAGCGTTCAAACACAACTACCACTGGCGCGTTGCGGACGGGCGGTTGCGAATCTGGGAACAACGGTCTCAACCAGTACGCTCATTCGTACGAAGTGTCCAGCGAGGCAAGTTCAGCACTTCCCCGGTAACAGAGTTCACGATTTCGTTCATGACATCTGAGTCCATCCAACTCCAAGACTCTCACGGACGAGCAATCCTTACTCGACAGGAGTAGCCATGTCACTGATTCGTCGTCGTGATGTTCTGAGACAAGGCGTTCGTGGAGTTGCGGCATCTGGTCTGGTGGCATCAGTGCCCGGTTCGGCGTTGATCGGGATCGCGACGGAAGCCGTCGCGGCACCGGAGGCACCGGCGCGGCAGCTTGGGACGTGCGGGCCGCCGCCGAGGAAGAATCCGATCCGGCAGACTTCGGCTGAATCCATGCCGCCGCTGCCGCTGCCGGCCACGCCGCTGCGGCGCAGCGAACCGAAAGCCGAGCCGAAGGCGCCGCTGATGGTGGCCAAGCTCGAATATGGGACGACTCAGGATTGGAACACCGATCCCGGCGACATCGACAACCTGATGCGGCATTGCCAGTACGCGCTCGGCTTGTGGTACGGCTGGCGGCACATGCACGTTGATGAACTGGTGTCGCTGTTCAAGGCCGGGACGCGGTCGAAGATTCCGGTGATGTATGTCAGCGGCCACGAGGCGTTCGAATTCACCCCCGATCAGCGGGCCGCGCTGGCTCAGTACGTGATCGACGGCGGCACGCTGCTCGGCGATGCCTGTTGCGGTCGCACCGAGTTCGCGGATTCGTTTCGCAAGGAAGTGCGGACGATCTTTCCGAACCGCTCGTTCGAACTGCTCGAAGTGGATCACCCGGTGCTGCGGGCGTTCTACTCGTACTCGAACGTCCACTACCGGGCATTCGCCGGGGGAGTCAAACAGGAATTTCAGGGTCCGCCGCAGTTGTACGGGATGAACGTCGGCACGCGCACGGGGGTGCTGTTCACTCCGTTCGACATGAGTTGCGGGTGGGACGAGCACACGCACGAGCATGGCAAACGGCTGATCCCGGGGGATGCGATCCGGCTGGGAATCAACCTCATCAGCTACGTCGCGGCGCAGCGGCAGGTGGCCGAGGTGCAATCGGTCACGCGCGAGGTGCAAGCGCCGGTCACGCGCCCGCGGCAACAGTTCACGCTGGCGCAGTTGCGTCATCACGGCGATTGGAATCCCGATCCGAACAGCACGTACCAGTGGCTGCGTCACGTGGCGGTCGAATCGTCGCTGGCGGTCGGGTTTGAATTGAAACCGATCGACCCGATCGATTCGCAGATCGCGCCGCATCCGTTTCTCTACATGACCGGCTTCCGCAAGCCGCGGCTGAACGACGACGAAATCACCGCGCTCCGTCGGCACTTGCAGGCCGGGGGCTTCCTGTTCATCAACAACTGTTCCGGCTTCGGAGCCTTCGACCAGCACGTGCGAGAACTCGTGGGAAAGATATTCCCCGACCAACCGCTCGCCCGGATCGAACCCGATCACCCGCTACTGAAATCCTTCCACACGATCCAACAAGTCCGCGACAAAAACACCGGCGACGTGCGGCCGCTCGAACTGGAGGGGATCACAATCAAGGACCGGCTGGTTCTGGTCTACTCCAAAAACGACGCGGTCACGCACCTCAAGCAGGTGAGCGACCCGTACGGCAACGGCTACGACGCCGAATCGTGCCGACAGCTCGCGGTGAACATCGTCGCGTACGCGTTGCAGAATTGAGTCCCCACCCGAATCTCGTTTAACCCGGAGCCAACGGCGACGGCGTTTCGTAATCAAATCGCCGCTCGGACGCGCCGTCGCCGTTGGTTCCGGGTCAAACGACCTGCCAAGGAATTCACACCATGCTCTCCACCGGCGCCGCCAATCCACTCATGACATCCGCACCAGCCGGAGCCGACGACCTCGCCGCCATCGAACGACTCGGTCAGGCTCGCAAACGGCTGAAGGACGAGATCAGCAAAGTCATCGTCGGCCAATCGCACGTCGTGGACGATCTGCTGACCGCGATTTTTTCGCGCGGGCACTGCCTGATGATCGGCGTTCCGGGTCTCGCGAAGACATTGATGGTGCGGACGATATCGCAGGCCATCGACCTCGCATTCAACCGCATCCAGTTCACGCCGGACCTGATGCCGTCGGATATCACTGGCACGGAGGTGATCGAAGAGGACAAATCGACCGGCGGGCGTGCGTTCAAATTTGTGAAGGGGCCGGTGTTCGCGAACATCCTGCTGGCGGATGAAATCAACCGCACGCCGCCGAAAACGCAGGCGGCCCTGTTGCAAGCGATGCAGGAGTTGCAGGTCACGGTGGGTGGGCAAACGTACGAGCTGCCACGACCGTTTTTCGTGCTGGCCACGCAGAATCCCATTGAACAAGAGGGAACGTATCCGCTGCCGGAAGCGCAGCTCGACCGGTTCATGTTCGACGTCCGGATTGGCTACCCGAAGCCCGAAGAAGAACTGCAGATCGCGAAGGCGACGACGTCGGACGTCGACGTGCCGATTTCCAAGGTGCTCACGGGACCGGAGATCATGCAGTTGCAGCAGATCGTGCGGCGACTCCCGGTGAGCGACCACGTCGGCCGCTACGCCGTCGATCTGGCTCGCGCTTCGCGCCCGGACGACGACATCGCCCCCGGCTTCACCAAGGAGTACGTCAACTGGGGCGCGGGGACGCGGGCCGTGCAGTACCTCGTCCTCGGCGCGAAGGCTCGCGCCGCGATCGCGGGCCAGTACAACGTCGCCTGCGCCCACGTCCGCGAAGTCGCCCCGCTCGTCCTCCGCCATCGCATCATGACCAACTTCCACGCCGAAGCCGAGGGGATCACGCCGGACAAAGTCGTGAAAATGCTGATGGAACACGTCGCTGAGCCGAAAGCGGCGGCGTATGCGTGATTGCCGATTTGCGATTGCCGATTGCCGATTGCCGATTGACTTTGAGCATTCGACGCGACCGTGGAGGAATGCCCGATGAACCAAGACGATCTCAAACGACGAACGAAGCAGTTCTCACTCCGAGTGATGAAGCTCGTTGGAGCGTTGCCAGGCACTTTTCAAGGGCGTGCCATCGCATCACAACTCGTCCGTGCAGGCACGGCGGTCGGGGCGAACTACCGAGCCTCGTGCCGAGCCCGCTCGCATGCCGAATTCATCGCCAAGATCGGAATCGTCGAGGAGGAGTCCGACGAATGCTGTTTTTGGCTCGAATTGATCATCGAAGCCAGTCTGCTGAAAGCCAAGCTCGTCCAGCCGTTGTTGCAGGAAGCCAACGAACTCGTGGCCATCATGTCCGCGTCGCGAAAGTCCGCGAAGAATCGTCGCGCTATGAATGGCCGTGCCAAGCCTCAATCGGCAATCGCCAATCGCCAATCGGCAATCCCCTGACCTGCACCATGCCCACCACCTACCGCTACCTCGACCCGCAAGCCCTCGGCCGGCTGAAGAATCTTTCGCTGGCGGCACGTCGCGTGGTCGAAGGGTTTTACGCGGGGATGCACAAAAGTCCGCACCGGGGGTTCTCGATTGAATTCGCCGAGCACCGCGAATACACACCCGGCGTCGATCCACGCCACATCGACTGGCGGGTCTTCGGGCGTCGCGACAAGCTGTATGTCAAGCAGTACGAGGAGGAGACGAGTCTTCGCTGCTACCTGCTCGTCGATCAATCGGCCTCGATGGGGTACAAGTCGCGGACCGCGATGAGCAAGCTGGAGTACGCGTCGTTCCTCGCCGCGAGCCTTTCATACCTGATGGCTCTCCAGCACGACGCGGTCGGGCTGATCACGTTTGACACGGCGGTCCGCAAGCGCATCCCGCCGCGTCAGGGGCCGGGACACCTGCGCGTCCTGATGGAGAGCCTCGAACAAACCCACGCCCGCGGCCAGACGCAACTCAGCGAGCTGTTCCATCAGCTTGCCGAATCCATCGCACGAAAATCCCTCGTCGTGATCCTGTCCGACCTGTTCGACGACCCGGCGCAGCTCGTGTCGGCCCTCAAGCATTTCCGGCACAAGAAACACGAAGTCATCGTCCTGCACACGCTCGATCCCGCGGAGCTCTCGTTCCCGTTCGATGACGCCAGCCAGATCGAGGACCTCGAAACCGGCCGTCTGATCACCGGCGACCCGCGCGCCTTCCGCAAGGCGTATCTCGACGAGTTCGAGCGGTTCACAACGACGCTGCGAGCCGGCTGCGAGGCAGCCCAGATCGACTACGAACTCGCTGAAACAAGCCAGTCGTTCGACTTGTTCCTCGGCCGATACCTCGGGAAGCGGATGCAGGTGAGGTGACGGCGGGAATGACGAATGACGAAGTACCCAATGACGAAAGATTGACGAAGCTCGAATGACGAATGACCAGAGAATCTGCCGCTCGACGATGCCGTTGACGACGGAATGTCGATCTTCGTCATTCGGATTTCGTCGTTCATTCGTCATTCGCCATTCGTGCTTCGTCATTGTCCGCGATCTGGGGGCAAATCAACGACCATGACATTCCTCACGCCCCTCTTCCTCCTCGGCCTGCTGTCAGCCGCCATCCCGCTGCTGATCCACCTCAGCCGTTCGCGTCGGACGAAGAAGATTCAGTTTTCGACCACACGGTTTCTGACCGATCAGTTTTTGCGGTCGTATCGGATGAGTCGGCTCAAGGAATTGCTGCTCCTGGCGGTCCGGATGGCGCTCTGCGCGTTGTTCGCGATCGCACTGGCCAGGCCGTTGCTCCTGCCGAAAGGTCAATCGGTGATTGTGGGGCAGAGCCGATCGGTCGCGTTCGTGCTGGACGATTCGGCGAGCATGGGTCTGCTCGACGAAGGCCAACCACTGTTGGCGAAGGCGCGGCAGGTGGCTCGCGATCTGCTCGGCGAACTGAAGCCGGGGGACACCGCTTCGGTCGTGCTGGCAGGACGGCGAGCCGCGGGTCCGCAGGTGCTGTTTGCCGAACCTACATCGAATTTGCCCGACGTCAGGCAAGCGCTCGACGGTGTGACCGTCGCGGCGCTCGGAACCGATCTGTCGGAAGCCGTCCGCCGTGCCGAAGACGTTTTGCGGTCGAGCACCGCCCAGAGCAAGGAAATCTATGTCCTCAGCGATCTGCAGGACTCCGGCTGGGAACTCTCCGACGCTCCCGCCTCCGCGACGAAGTCCGATTCGCTCGTGTTCTTCGTCCGGCTGCGAGCTGCCTCCACGGAAAACCTGGCGGTCACCGCGATGCAGTACGCCACGTCGCGGCCGATGGTCGGCGTGCCATTTCTCATCCGACCACACGTTCGCAATGCGGGGAAGCAAATGCGCGACGCCACGGTCAGCCTCATTGTTGACGGCAAGAAGGTGGGCGAACAGGAATTGAAGGGGCTGCAGTCGGGACGCTGGCAGGTGCCCCGGTTCCATCACACGTTTGACAAGGGAGGCTGGCACAGCGGCTACGTCGAAGTCGCGGACGAATCGCTGGCGGCCGACAATCGGCGGTACTTCGCGTTCCAGGTGCTCGACTCGATCAAGCTGCTGGCCGTGAACGGCGCGCCGTCGAGCGTCCCGCGTCTGGACGAACTGTTTTTCCTGCGACTCGCGCTCTCCGCCGCATCCGAGGGAGCCAGTCCGATCCAAATGGACACGATCGCCGCTCCTGGCCTCGCCGACCGCGACCTCGCTTCGTACCCGCTCGTCCTCCTCGCCAATGTCGAATCGCTGCCACTGGCAGCGGTCGAAAAACTCGAACGCTACGTCGACTCGGGCGGCAGCGTGTGGTTTTTCCTCGGCGACAAGGTGAACCCCGCGTTCTACAACGACATGCTCGCCGGCCCGACGCGCCTGCACGGTGGCCTGCTCCCCGCGCGGTTGTCCAATTTGGAAACCGGGCGAGCGGGGAGCGTCAGCCCCCCGAGCGAGTTGGAACCGGCAACGCCTCGGGGGGCTGACGCCCCCCGCTCGCCGACCGGTTACGATGTCGCATCCATCGGCAACGTGAACACCGATCACCCGGCGCTGTCGAACTTCGGCGAAGCGGGATCCGCCAACCTGTCGGGCGTCACGTTCAAGTCGCTGTGGCGTCTGGACCCGCAAGGCGGCGACGTGCTCATGCGCACGAACAGCGATGTCCCGATCCTGTGCGAAAAGCGGTTCGGCAAGGGACGGTCGCTCGTGTTCGCCAGCACGTGCGACCGCAACTGGACCAATTTCCCCGTGCGCCCGGCGTTTCTCCCATGGCTCTATCGGCTCGTCGGACACCTCGCCCAGCAACCGCTCGATGACGCCGGCTTCCGCCTCACCGGCGAAATCGTTTTGCTGCCGACTGGCACCACCAGCAGCGTGTGGCAAGTGAAACGGCCGGACGACTCGGTAAGTTTCGCCGCGCCCGCCGATCCGACTTCGTCGCGAATCGACTTCAACGACACCGAGCAATCGGGCGTCTATTCGGTCACATCGACGGATGCCGCATCCCCCGTGATGCAATTCGTCGCCAACCTCGAAAGCTACGAGTCCGACCTGCAGTTCCTCGACGACATGCTGGCCGAGGCCGAACAACCCGGCCGGCAACTGTCTCGCGAGGAACGAATCGAGCGTGGCTTGGCGGACCTGCTGCCGGGGCATCCGTTGGTGACCTACGTTGCCGACGCGGCCAACATTGTCGGTGCGTCGCAAGCTGCCCGGCGCGGCTTCAAACTTTGGGACGTGATGTTGGTCATCGTCCTGTTGCTGGCCCTGTTCGAACCGTGGTTCGCGAACTGGATCAGTTGGAGGACGTACGTGCGCGCGGAGGGAACCAAACGTAATTCCCTCTCCCCTTGGGGGGTTAGGGTGAGGGGGTCAAGCGGTTTCGCAGACAGTGCGAGCGGAGCGACTGCATTCGCCCCGCCCCCTCACTCCCGACCCCTCTCCCCCGTTGGGGAGAGGGGAGATTGAGGTAACCATGACCATCCTCGCCACAATTCGCTTCGACAATATCGCTCACGCCTGGGTCTGGCTGCTGCTGGCCGTGGCCGGAGCCGTGCTGTTGTTTCGGACGTACTCAAAAATCTTTGCCCGGTCCGAACGAAAGCTGACGTGGGTGCTGCTCGGCCTGCGCGGGTTCGGCCTCGCCGCGCTGCTGCTCGCGCTGGCAAAACCGACGTGGACTCGGGACGTAAACGAAGTGACCGCCGGGCACGTAGCGGTCGTGCTCGACAACTCTGTCTCCATGCAACTCGCCTCCGGCGGCAATTCGTCACGGTACGATGCGGCCAGGCGAGCCGTCCAGTCGATCGAACGGTCGCTAGCGAACGACAAATCGGGACCCGCCGTCGCGGTCGATCTGTTCGACGTGCAGGGTCAGCGGCTGGTCGACGTCCCGCCTGAAAAACCGCGTGTGCGCTCCACGGATCTCGTGCGCGCCGTCTCGCAGGCGGTGACGCATCTGCGCTCGAAACTGCTCGTCGGCGTGATCGTGATCAGCGACGGAGCGGCCAACGTCGGGCCGAAGGATGCCCGCGCGCTGGCGGAACTCCGCGTGCCGGTGAACACGATCGGATTCCCGACCGACCAGCAAGCCGGCAGCCTCGACTTGACCGCTCGCGTGGTGAAGTCGGACAAGTCGGTGATCGTGAACAACGCGACGGCGGTCGATGTGCAGGTGACGAAGTCCGGCGGACCAGCGACGACGGCCTCTGTCAGCATCCAGCGCGGTCGCGATCAAGTCACGACTCGCGACGTCAGCCTTCCGGCCGGACAAGCTGAGCAAACAGTCAGCCTGCAATTCACGCCCAGCGAAACCGGCGGCTTCGTCTACACGGCGGCCGTCGCAGCCGCTTCGGGCGAGCGACAACTTGCGAACAACCGCGAACATTTTCCGCTGCAAGTCAATGCCGAACCGATCCGCGTGTTCTACGTCGATGGTTTCTTGCGATACGAGTACCGGTTCCTCGTCGCGGCGCTGAAGGACGATCCGGACGTGAGCCTGATCTCGGTCGTTCGGCGGCTCAACCCCGAACGGACCGACATGTCCGCGACCGAACCGCTGCTGACAGCCGAGCGGTTGAAATCGCTCGACGTCGTGATCCTCGGCGACATGGAAGCCGACATGCTGACCGGAGGCGACTACCAGGCGCTGATCGATTGGGTGCAGACCGGGAAGTCGCTGCTGCTGCTCGGCGGCTACCGTTCGTTCGGGCCCGACGGATTCCGATCCACGCCGCTGGCCGATGCGCTGCCGATCGTCTTCGCCACCGACGGCCCGTCGCAATCGGAGGAGCCGTTCGTGCTGAGCATCACCGACGACGGCTGGCGACGGTATCCGATGTTCAAACTGTCGGGAGACCGCGTGAAGGACGAAGCGCTCTGGTCGGCGGCTCCGCCGCTCGCCGGGAGCAGTCTCGTCGCGCGAGCCAAACCCGGTGCCGACGTGCTGGCGGTCAACTCACAACTTCAAACCGAGGGCCAACCCACCGTCGTGATGGCAGCGCAACGGTACGGTCAGGGTCACACGGTCGTCTTCACCGCCGACACAACTTGGCGCTGGAGTCGTCTCCCGCGCGTTGCCGGTCAGGCGGAAACGCTATACACGCGATTCTGGAGCCAAATGATCCGCTGGCTGGCCGGGCGCGAGCAGGATTCGAGCCGAACGCCGCTTGTCGTCAGCACGGATCGGCCGGACTACGACGTGGGGAAGACGGTCGGTATCCGCGTGGTTCGGCAGGTCGAGGAAGTTGGAGTCCCGGCTTCAGCCGGCGCGTCGCCAGACGACGCGGACCGCCTGAAGGCGGGACTCCAGCCGGGCGATGTCACCGCCGAAGTTGTCGATGAAACCGGCACCTCGCTCGCCGTGCCCCTGCGAGCGAACTCGGCGGAGCCGCACGTGTTTCTCGGCAGCTTCACGCCTTCGGCCGGTGGGCGCTACGAACTGCACGCCGCGTTGCGGACCACCGCAGGCGATCCGCAAGCCAATCAGACGACAGAATTCCTCGTTCACGGCGACGACCTCGAACTGGCCGACGCCGGCACCGACAGCCGACATCTGCAAGCCATCGCGACAGCGACTGGAGGCAAGTACCATGACATCGACGAAGCGACCTCCATCGCCGATCAGATTGAACGCCGAGAACGAAAGCTGACGCGAACCGAAACCACCGAACTGTGGGATTCCCCCGCGTTGTTTCTGTTTTTCCTCGCCGCCGTGACCGCCGAATGGATGCTGCGGCGAAAGTGGCAGTTGGTGTAATGAATTGCCGATCAGCGATTGTCGATTGGCGATGGAAAAGACTGGTGGCGTGACTCAACCTTTTGTTCATTCGGCAATCGGCAATCGAAAATCGGCAATCCAATCATGTCCATCACCGAAGCCTACCCGCGACTCGTACATGATCTCCGCACGGTCCGCCAGCAATGGAGGTCGAGCAAGCTGTTGGAGGGATGTCTGTTGGCAACGGCCGTTGCGCTGGCCGCCGTGGTCGCGGTCGTGGCGGCGGACAATTTGATCGGGTTCTCGATGGCCGGCCGGTTTGCTCTGGCGTGCCTGCTGGTGGGGATCGTGATCGCGGCGGGATTGAAATGGGTCGTAAGGCGGATGCTGGAGGATCATCGCGAGGATTTCTTCGCGGCTTTGGTCGAAGACCGCTACCCGGAGCTGGGCAATCGGCTGATCAACGGACTGCAACTTGGACGCGGCACGGACTACGGTTCGCCGCGGCTGATCGAAGCGATCGTCGTCGATGCGGTTTCGGCGGCGAGCGACCTCGACTTGGATGACTGCGTCGATTCGCAGCCGGTTCGCCGCGCGGGCTGGCTGGCCAGCGGAGTCATCACCGTGCTCGTGATCTATGCACTGGCGACGCCGCGGTTCGGCAACGGCCTGTCGCGCTTGCTGCTGCCGTTCGCATCGATCGACCCGTACACGGCCACGCAGATCGTCGAGGATTCGATTCGACCGGGGAGCAGCCGCGTGCCGGAGGGAGTTTCGATTCCGATCGAGGTCCGCGTGCAAGGGGACATCCCGGCGACCGCGAAGCTGTGGCGACGCGCTTCCGGCGGCGAGTGGCAACCGGCGGCGATGCAGACCGCTGACGCTTCGCCCGGTCTGTTCCGATTCACCGTGCCGCAAGCGCTGCATTCGTTCGACTTCCGGATCGCCGCTGGCGATGACGAGTCGAAAACGTACCGCGTCGATGTGGTCAAGCGGCCGCAGGTGGAACGAATGGCAATCAAATACACGCTGCCCGCGTACACGGGACGCGAACCGGTCGAGATCGCGGAGTCGGATGGCGAAGTGAATGCCATCGCGGGGACAGTGGTCGAGTTGACGATCACGTCATCCAAACCGCTACGCGAAGCGTCGCTCGTGACCGATGGCAACCGGGTGCTGCGGTTGGAGCAGGCGGGCGATTCGGAGACGTGGAAGTGTACGTTTGTCGTAACCACCCCCTCGCCCCCGAAGGGGGAGAGGGGGCAGGCGGGTGTCGCGCTCGCGGCTCCCTCGCGTTACCAACTTCGTCTGCAAGACACCGATGGCTACGAGAATCTCGACCCGCTGTGGCATTCCATTTCGCTCGCCAAGGACCTGCCGCCGACGATTGCGATTGTGGAACCGGGGCGCGACACGCAAGTGAAGCCGGGCGATTCCGTCGCAGTCAAGCTCCACGCGAAGGACGACTACGGCATCGGGCCGGTGCGGCTGGTCTGCCGTGTTGGCGATGCGGTGGAGCTTCGCGAAGTCGCCGCGTTCCCGGTCGGCGGCAAGCCGGAGTTGCATGCGGAGCACGTCGTCGCGTGGAACCTGTCGGACCTGGGTCTCAAGTCCGGCGACATCGTGCGGTACTGGGCCGAGTCTGCGGACCGGAACGACGTGACGGGGCCGGGGCGGAGCGAATCGCGACGGTTCTCGCTATTCGTCATCGTGCTGGAAAAGGAACTGGCCAACCTCGAAGTGCGGTTGGAGGATATCGCGGCGCAGCTCGAAAATCTGCTTCGCCAGCAAATGAAGAACCTCGCCGACACGCAGTCCGGCGTGGCATTCGACAAACTGACGGACGCCGAAATCAGGATTCGTTCGGGCACCGACCGCCTCGCCAAGTCGATGCGTCGCGACGGCACGCCGCTGCACACGGTTGTCGAGGCGCTGGAGGAATTGCACGCGGGGCCGATGGCGGACGCGGTCAAATTGCTCGAATCGGGGCGCGACGCCGTCGATCGCGCGGTGGCCGACCGTCGCCGCGAGGCATCGATCCCGGTCCAGGAGAAAATCGTCTCGCGGCTGAAGGAGCTTCTCGACCGGATGCAGCGCAATGAGCAAGCGCGCAAGGAACTCAAGAAGTTGGAGAAAACTGACAAGCCGGCGTTCAAGGAGATCGCTTCGGGGTTGGACAAACTTACGAAGGACCTCGACCGGCTGGTTGGCGAGGAGCGGGACCTCGCGACAAAGTTCGAGAAGATGCCCAAGCGGCCGGTTGACGAATTGTCCGGCGAAAAGCTTCGCGAGGCGATGAAGGAGCTGGAGGAGTTCGAGGAGAAGTGGGGCCGCTGGAAGGAAGGAACGGTCAACGAACTCACGAAGCTTCCGACGGGCTTCGTGGACGACTTTGGACTGCGCGAGGACGTGAACCGCGTGTTCGAAGAGATCGAACAGCAGGTCGGACGGGCCAAGGCGACCAAGTTGGAAGTCGCGCTGGAGGACCTCGGCGCGAGTCTGGCCACGGAAATGCTGGAGGATCTGGAACTGTGGATGCCCGACGCGCCCGATTCGTTGTCGTGGGTTCAGGAAGAGCCGTTGAACAACAAGCCGATGAGCATTCCCGAAATGCCGCTGCCGAACGAACTGGAAGACCTGATCGGCGACTTGATGCAGGAGGCGGAGGAATTCGACGAGGAGGCGGACGACATCACGTCGGCGTGGGGAGACAATCTCAATCAGGCGGGCTGGGGCGTGTCGGATGGTCCGATTAGCAGTTTTTCTGCGAAAGGCAAAACCGGCAACGATCAGCCGAACAATCAGGAAGTGACCGGCCGCTCGGGCGACGGACGCCGCGGCAAGTCATCGGGCCAGATGGTCGGAGACACGTCGCGCGGTCTCGACGGTCGCAAGACTCCCGCCCGCGTGAACAACGAACGTTACGAACCGGGTCAGCTCAAGGAAGAGGGGCGGCAGGACCCGAATGGCGCTACCGGTGGCGGCAAGAAAGCCGGGTCGGGAAAGAAAGGTCTGCAAGGCGGCACGCCTCCTGACTTCCAGAAAGACATGGACCGGCTGAGCGCGAAGCAGGCGGGAGTTCGCGAGAAAGCCGAGAAAGTCACCGAGCGGCTGGAGACGCTGGGAGTCAACAGCCGGCGGCTGACCGATTCGATCCAGCTCATGAAGCAGGCCGAACAGGATTTGCGCGACCTGCGGTATGACGACGGTGCTCGCAAGAGCAAGGTGAGCCTGAATCAGTTGAGATCCGCCTTGCAAAACCCGCTCGATCAAGCGACGGCCGTGCAGCTCCAGCGAGCCCGATCGCTCCCGAAGGATCTTCGCGACGAGTTGCTGCAGTCGGCCGATGAGAGCTATCCAGCCGGATACGAATCATTGCTGAAGAGTTACTTCCGAGCGCTGTCGGAGGCGGAAAAGTAATGGCATTGCCGATTTTCGATTGCAGATTGCCGATTGAGTTTTGAGGATGGCCGGGCCACCTCGACCTCGAAACAAGCCAGGAAACGAACCCATGTCTTCAATCGAAAATCGGCAATCGCCAATCGGCAGTCCCTTCATAGATTGGATCGACGAGCATCACGCCACGGGCGAACTCGCGGCGTTCTACCGCGAGTGGTTCGAGCACAACCCGGAGCGGACGGAGATTCCGGGGATCATGAAGTGCTTCAGCCAGCGGCCGGATTTTTTGCGCGATGTGATGCTGGCGTCGTACCGGGTCCATTTTGCGGACGGGCATCTGAAGCGACGGACGAAGGAGATGATCGCGACCTACGTTTCGGCGCTCAACAAGTGCCGGTATTGAATTGGCTCGCACGCGACGTTCCTGCAGTTGCAGGGACAGGACTCTGCCGTGGTGGAGGCTCTTCGCCGGGGGGATCTCGCCGCAGCATCCGTTTCGCCCGCCGAGCGCGAACTGCTGACCGTGGTCGAACTATTGACCAGGCACGCATACCGCTGCCAGCCGGACGACATCCAGCGGCTCCGCGATGCCGGCTGGTCCGACCCGCAGATTGCTGAAGCGGTGTACATCACGGCCCTGTTCGCCTTCTTCAACCGCGTGGCTGACGCCTTCGGATTGGATGACCCGCACTACGAACAGCTGGCTCAGCCGCCGCAGCCCAAGCCGTGGCCGAAATCCTAGAAACCTGTTGAAATCTGTAGCGGCGCGGCGCGAGCCGTCCGGCGAACCGCACATTGCTCGTCAAAGCCGGGCGGCTCGCGCCGCTCCGCTACGATGGATTTCGTTTTTCAACGGGCTGATAACTCCGGTCGGATATCCTGACGCACTGCGATGATTATCCTCCATCTTTGAAAGGGCCAATAACGATGACTGTTCGACACTGTGTTCTGTTGGCGATCGTGTTCGCGGGATGCTGTGGCAATTTCACGTCGGCGGCCGAACCGATTCGGTTGTGGGAGGGAGATGCTCCGGGAGCGATGGGGAAGGAACCGCGGGACGTTCCCACGATCACGACGTGCCTGCCGGCGGCGGACAAGACGAGTGGCACGGCGATCGTGGTTTGTCCGGGAGGCGGCTACGGCGGCTTGGCGGGTCACGAAGGGGAGGGATATGCCAAGTGGTTGGCGGAGAACGGCGTGTCGGCTTTCGTGCTGAAGTATCGACTCGGCTCGGGAGGCTATCGGCATCCGGTGATGCTCGGCGATGTCTCGCGGGCCATCCGCCTCGTGCGATCCCGCGCGGCCGAATGGGAGCTCGACCCGAAACGAGTCGGCGTGATGGGGAGCAGCGCCGGCGGGCATCTCGCCTCGACCGTCCTCACGCACTTCGATGCCGGCCAAGCCAACGCGGATGATCCCATCGAGCGGCAAAGTTCGCGACCTGACTTCGGAGTTCTCTGCTATGCCGTCATCAGCATGGAGGACGGCGTGACGCACGGCGGCTCAAAGGCGAATCTGCTGGGCAAGACGCCCGATCCGCACCTCGTAGATCTCCTCTCCAACGAAAAGCACGTCACGAAAAACACACCGCCATGTTTCGTCTGGAGCACGCAGGAAGACAAAGCCGTGCCGGTCACGAACTCGCTCCGATTCGTCACGGCATTGCAACAAAACGGCGTCTCCTACGACTTCCACGTCTACCAAAAAGGCCCGCACGGCATCGGCCTGAGCGAAGGCAAGAACGGAGTCCCTTCCGGCGACGTTCACCCGTGGGGCAAGGACTTTCTGTTTTGGCTGCGACAAAGCGGCTGGCTGAAGTAGGCCCCGGTGCGGAGACTGGCGGTTTGACATGCATGATTCGGAGCCGCTACCTTCACCTCGTTCCCAAGCTCCAGCTTGGGGACGCCCTGCTTGGAAGCTCTGATTCCAAACAGCGAAGCAGAGCTTCGAGAAGGCTGGTTTCCAAGCTGGAGCATTGAAACCAGAACGAACTTTGCTCCGGGTTGGCGTTAAAGTGGGAACCGCGGTTCGCTTCTTCTCGGGCGGAGAGATGATGAGCACGGAAGGAATAATGGCTGGCGAGGGAGAGGCCCATTCGTTGGCGACGAACTCCGAAAAGTCATTGGTGGTTGGCGTGCTGCGCGAGACGTTTCGGGACGAACGTTGCGTGGCTTTGATTCCTGCGTCGGTGGCTCTGTTGAAAAAGGCGAAACTGGATGTCGTCGTGCAGTCGGGAGCGGGATCGGCCGCAGGGTTTGTCGATACCGACTATGTTTGGGCGGGGACTGAATTACTTCCTGACCGCTGCAGCGTGTTGAGCCTCGCGGACATCGTGTTGCAAGTGCGAACGGCGGGAGCCAATGCCGATGCGACGGAGCACGATATCGCGGCGCTGCGTCCGGGGCAGGCCGTGATCGGCCTGTGCGATCCGCTGGGGGCGGCCCGAATTCATGTCCCGGATTGCGGATCGCGGGGCGATGACGTTCGCGTTGGAATTGCTCCCGCGAATCACTCGAGCGCAGAGCATGGACGTGCTCTCGTCTCAAGCGTCCATCGCCGGTTATCGAGCGGTACTGCTGGCGGGCGAACGGTCGCCGAAGATGTTTCCGATGATGATGACGGCCGCCGGAACGATCACGGCCGCGAAAGTGTTTGCCATCGGCGCGGGCGTGGCCGGCTTGCAGGCGATCGCGACGGCTCGCCGGTTGGGAGCCGTGGTCAAAGCGACCGACGTGCGGTCGGTCGCGAAAGACGACGTGCAAAGTCTGGGGGCGAAGTTTGTAGACATGGTCTTGGGAGACGCGGCGGGGGGCGGGGGCTACGCGAAGGGAATGGACGCCGACTTCTACCAGCGTCAACAAGCGGCCCTGGCACCAATCATTGCCGAAAGCGATGTGGTCATCACCACGGCGTCGGTGCCGGGCAGAAAAGCTCCGCTGCTGGTGTCGGCCGAGATGGTCCGTTCGATGTCGCCGGGATCGTTGGTCATCGACCTGGCTGCGGAGCAGGGGGGCAACTGCGAGCCGACTCGGCCATGGGAGACGATCGAAGAACGGGGAGTTTCCGTGATCGGCTGCGTCAACCTGCCGGCCGCCGTGCCGTTCCACGCCAGTCAGATGTTCTCCCGCAATGCCACGACGTTCCTGCTGTCACTCGTCAAAGAGGGCCGCTGGGCCATCGATCACGCGGATGAAATCGCGCAGGGAACGCTCGTGACGGTGGAGGGACGGGTGGTGCATCCGCGGGTGAATGAAGTGTTGGGTGGGGGAGTGCGGTAAGCAACTGGAGATGTGTCGGACTATGAGAGTGCGAGGGTGACGGTGAGGCTCATTTTCCCCGTCATCCTCAGGCCCTCGCACTCCGTCACTCTGGTCGAATCTCCAGCAGCCCCTCACCGCCCGCTGCCGTCGGCGAGTTCCTTGGCCAATTCGCTGACGACTGCCTTCGCATCGCCGAACAGCATGAACGTACGGTCTTGGAAGTACAGTTCGTTGTCGATTCCCGCAAAGCCGGGATTTTTGCTCCGCTTGATGGCGAACATGGTCTTGGCCTCGTCGGCATCGATGATCGGCATCCCGAAGATCGGCGAAGATTTGTCGTGCCGTGCCGCCGGGTTCACGACGTCGTTGGCTCCGATCACGAGGGCCACGTCGCATTGCGGCATGTCGGGGTTGATCTCGTCCATCTCGATCAAGTCGCTGTAGGGAATCTCGGCCTCGGCCAGCAACACATTCATGTGGCCGGGCATCCGGCCCGCGACGGGATGGATCGCGAACTTGACGGTGATGCCCGCCTTGGTCAGCAAGTCGTACAGTTCGCGCACGCGGTGCTGAGCCTGCGCGACCACCAAGCCGTATCCCGGAATGATGACGACCAGATTCGCCTGAGCCAGCACCTGAGCGGCCCCTTCGATCGTCTGGGACTTGTAATGCCGCTGCTGAGAGTTGGCCTCGGCCGCCTGCACCTGACCGAACGCTCCGAACAAGACGTTCGCAAACGAGCGGTTCATCGCCCGGCACATGATGATCGACAGGATCAGGCCGCTGGCCCCGTCGAGCGCACCGGCTGTGATCAACAGTTTGTTGTCGAGCACGAAGCCCATCGCCACGGCGGAGAGGCCCGCGTAGGAATTAAGGATTGAAATCACGGTGGGCATGTCGGCTCCGCCGATGGGAATGATCAGCAGCACTCCGAACGCCAGCGAGAGCAGCACCACGGCGGCGAACACCACTCCCGAACCGGTCCCGGTCGGCCGCAGCACCAGCACGACTCCCAACAGCACTGCCAGCAGCAGCCCGATGTTGCTGACATTTTGAAACCGATATGTGACCGGCCGTTGAGGAATCCATTTCACCTCCTGCAACTTCGCGGCCGCCATCATACTGCCGGTGACCGTCAGAAAACCCAGCAGCACTTCGGCGTTGATCGCGGCCATGCGGAACGACGTGAGTTGCTCCGGTTCGTAGCCGCCCCAAAGGATGTACTTCGCCGTTCCCACCAGCCCGGCCGCGAGTCCTCCAAACGTGTGCCATATCGCCGTCCGTTGCGGCACGGCGGTCAGCGGCACTTTCGACAGCGGAATCCCCACGGCGACACCCGCCACGATCGCCGCGAGCACCCAGCCGTGATGCACGATCGACGGCCGAGCCCATGTCGCCACAATGGCGAGAGCCATCGCGAGCACACCGACGCGGACGCCGCGCCGACTTCGGATCGTTCATGCCATGCAACGACAGCACGAACAGCACGGTGGCCGCGAGATACGCCAACTGCCCCATGTGGTGCATCATCGCCGGGCCTCCCCGTCGCCATTGCCTCCCGGCTGCTTGAACATCTTCAGCATCCGGTCGGTGATGAGGAATCCGCTGACGACGTTCGTCATCGACGGGAACAGCGCGATGGCTTCCAGAATGCGAATGCCCAGCGGGTAATCCGCCCCGGTCACGATGATCGAACCGACGACCGCGATCGCGGAGATCGCGTTCGTGAGCGACATGAGTGGAGTGTGCAGCAATCGAGAGACGCGAACGATCACTCCCAGCCCCAGCAGTGCCGCCATCGCGAACACGAACAGCAGCGACCAGTAATCGACGGCCTCTACGGAATGCCCGACCGTCTCGGCAGCAGACGCCGCGCTCGTCACCAGACTCAAACTCACGATCCACGCCAGCCATCGTGCCGGTGTCACAGTGTCCCTCCGTCCCTGAACAATGCCAAGTCGCGGCGAGATTGTGCAGGCTTCACTCGCGTCGTGCAAGCAAGTCACGGCGGTTCGATCGAAGCCTCCGGAAACTACTTCAACAGCCTCCATCCGGCCTCGCTGACCTCCAGCCCGGTGTGACCCGCGAGCTGGTCGTACAACGCGTGCATTTCGTCGAGCGAATCGAAGAAGCCGACCACGAACGCGGCGCTGAAGGATTCACCGGGCTTGATCGGGCGCGAGCCGAATTCTTCGATCATGCACACGTAGCCGCGTTGGTGGCACCATGCTTCGGAAACCGCGTCCGTCTGCAAGGTCATTCCGGCCAGCCACGGGCCTGGCTTGCCTGACTGAGCCTCCCGCAAGTGGTAGCCGCGGATCATCCGTTTCGGCAGAGGATCGCGGCCTCGCGTGTAGTTGAATTTCTCGTCGGGGGCAAAGTTCTCGAAGAACTCGGACGACGGCAGCAGCTTGTCGCGATAACTCAGGTAGACCTCGCTGAACGTGTCTCCCTTGGCGTGCTTGATGTGGCCGGGCATGTCGATGCGCAGGAACATGGCTTCGCTGGCGTTGACGGTCGTGATCTTGTCGCACGACACGAAGTACCGCTTGCCGGCGGGGAACACGATCGTCTGCTGCCACAGCGAGCCGGTCATCTTGCCGGGCGCCGAGGTACGGTAGCGGAACTCTTGCGTTACGGCGACGAAATCCTTGCCACGGATGACTCGCGGCGAAAGTTCTTTCGCCTGCGTGCAAATCTGCGGCCCCTCGATCGACCGCTTGGGCGTCCTCCCGTGGTAACTGTTGCCGAACTGGTAGATCATTTCCTTGTCGAGCCGCTCGCGATACGCCTCGTCGCTACCGGGTTCCATGATCCAGTCCACGATGTCCAACCCAAACCCCGCGTCGCGGAAACCGGTTTGCTTGTCAAGAAACGACGCCGCCTTGATCCCGGTCACGTAACCCTTTTTGCGGACCACCGCCTCCAGTTTCGACGATTCGATCTTGATCTCGTCATCGGTCTCGGTGATCCGAAATTCCTCAGCCCAGACGACCAGCGTCGAACCGAGTACCACGCAAAACAGTGTCGCCGCCAGCCGCAAGCCATCGCGCCGCATGAGCCACCTCGTATGCAGGAATTGAAGTCGGGTTTCAATCAGTGTCGTTGGTTGAGAAAAACGAACGACCCCAGCTTGGAGGCTGTAAGCACGTCCGGAACGCAGTCACCGTTCACATCGGCCACGGTGATCTGCACGCCGACTCCGGAATCGTCGTCGATCAGATGCGGGACGAACCGCACCACGCCGCGGTCGCGAACCAGTCGGAACCAGTAGACGACCGGAGTCGCAGAGGGTTCGATATCACCGTTCGGGCCGTGAGCCCACCGCCGCTTGCCGGTGACGATGTCCGTGCATCCGTCGCCGTCGATATCGCCCACGGCGATCGCGTGCGGTTGCGTGAACGCGACTTCGAACGTTGGCTCCTCCGAACGGTCGCCCATGATCTTGTGCTCGCGGAATGCGACGCGGCCGTTCTCGCGGAACTGCTCGTACCACGCCAACCCCCAACCGTGCGCGTCCAGCGCCGAAATGACATCGTTGTCACCATCCCCATCCACGTCGTACGCGAACATCTGCGCTCCGCCCTTGCCATTCGAGAACCGGAACGGGTTTGAAGACCATTCACGTGAGTCGACAGAGCACGGCACCTGTCGCCACCAGCCGTCGTTCAGGATCAAATCGAGACGCCCATCGCCGTCGATGTCGCCGACGCCCGTGCCGTGGTAGAAGTAGTGCCAGTCGCCGCGCTCGGTGATCGGCCGAAACGTCCATGGCTCGGTCGGGCAATCCCATCGCGGGTGGATGAAACCCCACCGCTCCTGCCACAGTGCGACCAGCTCCGGCCGACCGTCGCCGTCCACGTCGGCGAACGGCGGCGATTCTCCCTGCACGCGCTCGAACGCGAAATGCTTCCTCCACAACCCCTGCTGTCCGCGCGGGTTCTCGTACCAGAACGCCTGATGCAGATGCACGCGCCCCAACACGAGGATGTCCGGCCAGCCATCGCCGTTGAAATCGTGGACAAACGAAAACATGCTATTCGACGGACTCTTCTCCGGCTCCAGCGGCACCGCCGCGTAGAACTCGTGAGCCTCGGTGAACTCCGGTCCGGCATACCAGTACGGCCCGGCAACGACATCCATCCTTCCATCCCGGTTGATGTCGCCCGCTTGGATTCCATCACAGAAGTATCGCGACGTGAGGACCCGTTTCTCGAACTGCACGCCGGTCTGCTCGCGATCGGGTTCAGCAGCGGCGGCGATGCTCGCCCCAACCGTCATGCCGGCAACCAGCGCGATCAGCTTTGAAACACGGATAGCAAGGCTCGTCATGTTCGTCGTCTCCCTGGCGGCGTCCTCTCCAGACCAGCGCGGATGATACTTCGCCCGGCTTGAGGTTCCCACCGAGACGCGGGATCATGTCTGACTATGGACGCCGCCGAATCGACATCACTGGCCGATCCGCAGCCGCTGGTGATTTATCCCAGCCGCTGGAAGGCGTCACTGATCCTTGTCGGTGCGGTGGCGTTCGTGGTCATCAGCGGAGCGATGATCGTCCTGCCTGAACCGGGCGTCGCGGGCTGGCTGTTACGGCGCCTGGGCATGGTGGGTGTGCTGTTCTTTGGTGCTTGTGGAGCGTACACAGCCTATCGCCTGATTGTCCAAAGACCGGCACTTGTGGCGGATGACGACGGACTGCTCGACAATGCGTCGGCTGTCGCGGTCGGCCGGCTGCGATGGGACGAGATCGAACGCGTCTGGCCCTACGGTTTTTCGGGGCAGATGTTTCTCGGCGTGATCCCACGCGATCTCGAACAAGTTCTCGCCAGACTCCCGCGTTGGAAGCAAGCGCTGATCCGCGCCAATGTGTCATTCGGCTGCGCGCCGATCAACATTCCGCAAACGATTCTCCCGGTACGGATCGACGATGTCGTCAACGAACTGGCGCAGCGGTTTGACGTGCACGTGGCGTATCTCGCGATGAACGACGGTGAGATCGAAGACGACGGCTCCGATCTGCCCGATTCAAGCCATGACTGACGCGGCCATCGTCGGCATGGCAGACACAGCTTGAGGTTCCCGTGTCCCGTGGGTAAAGTGTGCCGCTGTCACGAGCACGAAGGGAGAACGCCGTGGTTGGTTCATCCTGCTGGACACTTTTGTTGGCTGGCTGTCTGCTCCAGACCGACGAGCAACCGGCCCGATCCGCCGTGCCACCGTTGGGTAGTCAGCCCGACCAAGCCGAAGCAGTCGAAGAAGCGTCTCCTGTGCCCGCGGACCCGCACCCCGTTGCGGAATTGCGAGCCGCGATCCGCGACGCGATGCGCGAGTCGGCAAGGACCAGGCAGCCTGACTACGAGGTCGTCGCTCCGAAGCTGATCGAACTGTTTCACGAAGTCGATTCGCACCCTGATCTGCCTCGCGCCGAGAAGAAGACGTTGCGCGGATCGCTGCGGACTCGGCTGCTGCAAATCGAGGATGTCCTGCGCCGGCGGTTGATCCGCGCCGAGGCGGATGCAAAGCGCAAACCAAGCGAGACCGCGTCGCGATCGGGCGAAGGCGAGGCACATCCAGCCGCAGAAAGATCGAACCTGCCCGCGACGGCGAAGCCGCCGGCCACAACCGTCCTGGCTCAACAGGGAAACCTCGCTGCGGGAGGCGGCGCGCGGCAGGGCTTCGCTGGTGCCGGAGGCATCGACCGCGGCTGGCAGCTTGTTGAACTCATTCGCGCGGCGGTGGCTCCCGACACATGGGACGTGAACGGTGGCAACGGCAGCATCTACTACTACCGACCGCTGAACGTGATGGTTATCCGCCAGACGCAGGCCGTCCACGAAGAAATTGGTGGCGTGCTGAATCAGATTCGACGGTCAGGGCTATGACGACGCCGATCGTGACGGATCGCGCCACGGAGCAGGTGGCCGAATGGCTGGCCTCAACGAGATGCAGCGTCGCGTTCACCGGAGCTGGGATCAGCATCGAAAGCGGCATTCCGGATTTCCGTTCGCCCGGCGGCATCTGGTCCAAATCGCAGCCGGTGTACTTCGATGAGTTCCTGCGATCGGCCGCTGCGCGGCAGGAATACTGGCGGCAGAAAGTCATCTCACATCGAGACTTCGCAGACGCCAAGCCGAATGTCGGACACACGACGCTCGCTCGCCGGGAAGCCGCGGAGCGAATTCGCGGAGTCATCACGCAAAACATCGACGGCCTGCATCAGATCGCGGGGAACCGGCGCGTGCTGGAACTCCACGGCACGGCGCGCGAGGTCGCGTGCTTGGGATGTAACTGGCGTGCGGATGCCGATCCACTTGTGAGTCAGTTCCTCGCGACCGAACGCGTGCCCGACTGTCCGGTCTGCGGCGGGCTGCTCAAACATGCGACAATCGCGTTCGGAAAAAATCTGCCCGCCGCCGTGCTGGACCATGCGTCGTCGTGGGCGGTCGAGTGCGATTTATTCCTCGCCATCGGTTCGTCGCTCGTTGTACATCCGGCTGCAGGCCTGCCAGCCCTCGCCAAGGAAAGCGGAGCTCGGCGGGTGATTCTCAACCGCGACGAAACGCCGCTGGATGGCATCGCAGACGCGGTGATTCGCGGATCAATCGGCGAGACGCTGCGGCAGGTGGATGAAGTCATCGCGATCAGGAGCAATTGACATGGACATCACAAATCACCTGTCTTTCAAATCCCCCTCTCCCCAAAGGGGAGAGGGAGCAGCACTGAGAACCTCACCTTCGCTGGGCGTGGTCACGCTGCTCGTGGTGTTGACCTCCGCGTCGGTTCGATACGCGCTCGCCGCAGACGTAAGCCAACCCCAGCACCGCCCGAATTTCCTCGTCATTCTTTGCGACGACCTTGGCTACGGAGACCTCGGATGCTACGGGCACCCGCACATCAAGACGCCGAACCTCGACAAATTGGCGTCGCAGGGCATCCGGTTGACTGACTGTTACTCGGCCGCGCCGGTTTGTTCGCCGTCGCGAGCGGGACTGCTGACCGGGCGGATTCCAAGTCGTCTCGGCGTGTACGACTGGATTCCGGTAAACCACGAAATGCACCTGCCTCGGAACGCGAAGACGATCGCGACCGTGCTGCGAGACGCCGGCTACGCGACGGCTCAGGTCGGCAAGTGGCACTGCAACGGGAAATTCAATTCGCCCGACCAACCGCAACCGGGCGACCACGGGTTCGAACACTGGATGAGCACGCAGAACAACGCGGGGCCGAGCCATCTGAACCCGCGGAACTTCGTGCGCAACGGCAAACCGGTCGGACCGAGTGAGGGCTATTCGTGTCAGATCGTGACCGACGAAGCGATCCACTGGTTGAAGGGGGTGGCCGCCGGCGCCAAGCCGTTTTTCCTGCACGTGTGCTTTCACGAAACGCACGAACCCGTCGAGTCACCGCCCGACCTCGTGAAGTCGTATCCGCAGGCGAAGAATGAGGACCAGGCTCAATACTTCGCGAACGCGACGAACATGGACCAAGCCGTCGGGCGACTCATGACAACTCTCGACGAGATCAAATTCGCGGACCGCACGTTGGTCGTGTTCACATCGGACAACGGTCCCGAAACGTTGCTGCGATACGGAACCGGGAGCCGCCGTTCACATGGGTCCGCCGGCCCGCTCCGCGGAATGAAGCTGCACCTGTACGACGGCGGCATCCGCGTGCCAGGCATTCTGCGCTGGACTGGCCGCATCCAACCGGGACAGGTCATCAGCCAACCCGTCTGGAGCCTCGATCTGTTTCCGACGATTTGCGAACTCGCCGGCGTACGCATTCCCGACGGCGTGAGATTCGATGGGACCAGCGTCGCTCCGCTGCTGGACGGCAAGCCCATTCAACGCTCATCGCCGATGTTCTGGCATTACTACCGCTCGCTCAGCGAACCAAAGGCCGCACTTCGCGACGGCGACTGGATGGTCGTTGGTCAATGGGGCGGACCCGCAACGCCGATCGGCAACAACGTGAACCCCGATTCGATGCGGGCCATTAAGTCGTCAAAGCTCACGAAGTTCGAACTCTACAACCTGCGAGACGACATCGCCGAGAAGTCCGACCTCACCGAGCGCGAACCGGACCGCCTGCGCGAACTCGCCGGCAAATTGACTCGAATGTACACCGAGGTCGTCGCCGAAGGGACCACGTGGGATGTCCTGCCGGAGAAGAAGTGACCGCGTGTGAACGGCTGAGCACCGGTGCGGGAGACAATCGCTCCGAAACCTGCTGATGACTCAAACCCGGCGGTTGATGTAGAATCCCGCTTCGTTGAGAACGGATGGCTCAGTCCCCAGGCAAACGGAGTTGATCAGATGCAGTGCGACTGTTGGGCGGGCAGCGTGCGGTTGGCAATTCTCGCGACGATCGGATTGCGCGTTGCTTCGGGGGTTGGCTTGGCGGCCGATCCGGACATCAACGAAATCCTGTCGTGGAAGCCCGCGCAGCGAGACGTCGTCTTCGACATCCCCGATGCCAAGACGGTCCCTCAGTGCAAAGTGGCCGTGGTCCGAGAGGGAAAATCCTCCGGCTACGTGGCCACAGGCCCGCAAGGTCAAATCATTCGCCGGTTCATGGACACGAACGGCGACGGATCCGTTGACCAGTGGTCGTACTTCCATCAGGGCATCGAAGTCTACCGCGACATCGACAGCACAGCGGACAAGAAAACCAACATCGATCAGTCGCGGTGGCTGAACTACGGCGGTACGCGCTGGGGCGTCGATCAGAATTCCGACGGGAGAATCGACTACTGGAAGGTACTCTCCGCCGAGGAGGCATCTCGCGAGGCGATCCGGGCGATGGTGTCGCAGGACATCGCAATCCTGAAACCGCTGCTGGTCACGGCCGAAGACCTCGCGGTACTCGATATTGACTCGGCGATCCAGAAAAAGATTCTCGACTCGGTGGCCGACGCGGCCGTCAAGCTGCGCAAGGGGCTGACCAACTCGAAGGTCATCAACGCGAAAACGACTTGGCTACGGTTCGATGCCAGCACGCCCAGCGTCATCCCCGCCGATGCTGGTCGGTCCTCGAAGGACCTCGTCGTTTACGAGAACGCGATGGCGATCGTGCAGACCGGCGACAACACCGGTCTCGTGCAGATCGGCGAACTGGTCCGAGTCGGCGATGTCTGGAAGCTGACGGGCATCCCGCAGCCGATCGAAAACAATCAGGGGATGATCGTGGCGACAGGTTTGCTTATGCAACCGGACATGACTGGCTCCCCGACGGCATCGGCCGCGTCGACAGCCGGGGTGACACCGGAGTTGCAGAAACTGTACGAGCAACTGCAAGAAATCGACAAGCGCCTGCCGGGACCCACGGCGACCCGCAAAGATCACGAGCGATTCAACATCGACCGAGCGGACCTGATCGAAAACATCTGCCGGGCCGTCAAGTCCGCCGAAGACTATGCCACCTGGACCAGACAACTGGCCGACCACATCGCGATCACCGTCCAAATTGGCACGTTTCCCGAGGGCTTGGCCCGGCTGACGGCTCTCGAATCGGAGGTGAAAAAATCCGCCGGTCCGATGTCCGAACTGCTGGCGTACGTCATGTACCGGCGACTCAACACACACTTCACCACCGAACTGCAGAAGGCGGATACGACAAAGCGGCAGCAGATTCAAGCCGATTGGATGAAGGAACTCGAAGAGTTCGTGAAGACTTTTCCGAAAGCTGACGAGTCCGCCGACGCGGCCTTTCAAATCGCGATGAATCATGAGTTCGCCGGCAACATCGACGACGCGATCAAGTGGTACAAGCAAGTCGCCCTGAAATGGCCCAAGACCGAGAAGGGACAATCCGCCGCAGGAGCGCTGCATCGACTGGAGCTGAAAGGCAAAGAGATCAACCTCGGCGGCCCGCGGCTCGGCGGAGGTCAGGTGAGCCTCAATGCGTTCAAAGGCAAGGTCGTCGTGGTCCAGTTCTGGGCAACGTGGTGCAAGACGTGTACGGAAGATCTGCCGCAGCTCAAAGCGCTGTACCAGGAGTTTCGCGGCAAGCCATTCGAGATCGTCGGCGTCAATCTCGACGAAACTGCGGACACGCAGTCCATTCAGGCTTATCTGACCCAGCACGGCGTCCCGTGGACACAGATCGTGCAGCAACAGGGTCAGCGGGGACCGATTGCCACTGGCCTGGGTTTGGTTTCGCTGCCCACGATGCTGTTGATCGATCAGAAAGGCGTCGTCGTCAACCGCGGCGCGGCGGTGGCCGATCTGAAAACAGAGGTTCCCGAGTTGCTGGGCATCAAGAAAAAAGATACCGTCAAGCCCGCCGGCGGCACGAAATGATCGTCGTGCTGAAGCTCGAATCGTCGTGCTGAAGCT
>Ga0233424_10000159_pt1 | contig 94527 bp, 93 predicted proteins | sample Watercolumn_Towu_FD_181011 | JGI IMG/M metagenome (GOLD analysis project Ga0233424, IMG submission 181011) | Freshwater microbial communities from Lake Towuti, South Sulawesi, Indonesia - Watercolumn_Towuti2014_125_MG | ecosystem: Environmental > Aquatic > Freshwater > Lake | place: Indonesia...
CGTGCTGATGGGCAACCGCGCCGTCAAGCGCTGATCGTCGGACTCTCTGGAGCCTCATCATGGGAATGAACGTCGGATCGTCTTCCGGCGAGGATGAGGTGGTCTCAGCGATCAACACCACGCCCCTCGTGGACGTGATGTTGGTCCTTCTGATCATCTTCCTCATCACCGTTCCGGTGGTGACGCAGTCGGTGGCGGTGTCTCTCCCCAAGGAGACCAACGTCATCCGCGTCACCAAGCCGGAGAACATCGAGCTGTCGGTGACCAAGGACGGTGACGTCTACTGGAATACCGCCCTGGTGCCGGACAGCGAGGCACTGGTGGAGCGTCTGAAGAAAATCTCGGTGCTGAACCCCCAACCGGAGGTTCACATTCGCGGTGACGACAAGGCGCGCTACGAGTCCGTGGGCAAGGTCATGGTGGCGTGCCAGCGCGCCGGCATCCTGAAGATCAGTTTCGTCACCGAGCCGCCGGCTCGTGGCGGCTGATGCACGCGAGGAGCTAGAACATGGGAATGAACGTAGGTAGCTCGTCGGGTGATGGTGAACCGGACGTGATGCTGGACGTCAATACGACGCCGCTGATCGACGTGATGCTGGTGCTGCTGGTGATGTTGATCATCACCATCCCCATCCAGCTGCACTCGGTGAACCTGGACATGCCGGCCGGCAACCCGCCGCCGCCGACCAAGGAGCCGATCGTGCATGAAGTCTTCATCGACTTCGACGGCACGGTCAGCTGGGACGGCGTTGCGCTGGCCAGCCACGCAGCGGTGGAGGCCAAGCTGGCCGAAGTCGCCGCCGAACCGGACCAGTCCGAAGTGCACATCAAGCCCAACAAGCTGGTGGACTACGGTTCCGTGGCCGCCGTGATGGCCGCCGCACAGCGACTGGGTGTCAAGAAGATGGGCATGGTCGGCAACGAGCAGTTCATCAACTGATGACCGAGTGATTGATGGAACGCGCTGTCCGCAAGGGCGGCGCGTTTTTTCTTCGTGAGGAGTAACACCGCAATGAAACTCAAGACTCTGGCCGGCGCCGCCGTCGGCGCCGCCGCCCTGATGCTGGGCATGGGCCCGCAGGGCCAGATCGGCTTCCCCCAGGCTCAGGCCCAGGAAAGCGTGCGCCCCGAGGTGGGCAAGCACCTGAAGGATGCCGCCGCCCTGATCAAGGCCGGCAAGCACAAGGAAGCCCTGGCCAAGCTGCGCGACGCCGAGGCTGTGGGTGGCCGCACGCCCGCCGAGAACAATGCCATCGAAGGCACGCGCTTCTCGGCCGCCATGGGTGCCAACGATCCGGATTCCATGGCCCGTGCCTTTGATGTGCTCAAGGGCCGCCTGGGTGCGCCCCAGCAGCTGCAGTACATGGAAGCCATTGCCGGCACCTATCTGCGCGCCAACAACGCGCCCAAGGCGCTGGAATGGGCCAACAAGTACTTCGCGGCCGGCGGCAGCAGCGCCACCATGAAGACCGTGCAGCAGCAGGCCCAGTTCAAGTCCGGCGACATGAGCGCCGTGCTCAAGGACACGCTGGCCGAGGTGCAGGCCGAAGAGAAGGCCGGCAAGGCCCCCAGCCAGGACAAGCTGAACCTGCTGCTCTACGCGGCCCAGAAGAAGAACGACGCCGCCACCGAGGCCCTGGCCACCGAGAAGCTGCTGAACTACTACCCCCGCAAGGAGCTGTGGGCGCAGATTCTGGGCGGCCTGCCGCAGAAGAAGGGCTTCTCGCCTCGCTTCAACCTGGACGTCTACCGCCTCAAGCTGGTCACTGGCAATATGAAGACGGCCGATGACTATATGGAGATGGCCCAGCTGGCTGCCCAGGCCGGTTTCCCGGCCGAAGGCAAGACCGTGGTGGAGCAGGGTCTGGCCGCCAACATCCTGGGCCAGGGCGCCGAGGGTGCACGCCACAAGCGTCTGCTGGACCTGATGGTCAAGAAGATCGCCGAAGGCAAGGCTGGCTATGCCGAGGCCGAGAAGGCCGCCAACGACTCGAAGTCGGGCGACGAGCTGGTCAAGCTGGGCCTGGCCCAGGTCTTTGCAGGCGACAAGGCCGGTGGCCTGAAGCTGGTGGACGCCGGCATCACCAAGGCCAACTTCAAGCGCGCGGACGACGCCAAGTACTACCAGGGCCTGGCCCTGTTCACCGCGGGTGACGCGGCCAAGGCCCAGCAGGCCTGGCGTGGCGTCAAGGGCACCGACGGTTCCGGCGAGCTGGCTCGCCTGTGGACCATCCACGCCCGTTCCAAGAAGTAAGCGCCTCTCGCCCAGAGCCCGGCCGCTGGCCGGGGCTGGGCGGTCCCCCGAGGGGACGGGCGACGCACGGCGGGCCGGTCCGCCATGCATCGCCAAGCGTCGTCCTTGGGGCGGCCCGGCGGACGACGCCGTCACCGCCAATAAAAAAGCCCCGCGAGGGGCTTTTTTATTGGGTGCTCGGAGCCTCAGGGCATCACTTCGGCGCCAGGCGGATCGCGCCGTCCAGGCGGATCACCTCGCCATTGAGCATGTCGTTAGTGACGATCTGGTGCACCAGCTTGGCATAGTCCTCGGGCTTGCCCAGGCGGGACGGGAAGGGCACGTTGGCGGCCAGCGCGTCCTGCACCTCCTGCGGCATGCCGAAAAGCATGGGCGTGCCGAAGATGCCGGGGGCGATGGTCATATTGCGGATGCCGTTGCGCGCCAGGTCGCGGGCGATGGGCAGGGTCATGCCCACCACGCCGCCCTTGGAGGCCGCATAGGCCGCCTGGCCGATCTGGCCGTCATAGGCCGCCACCGAGGCGGTGGAGATCAGCACGCCGCGCTCGCCGGTGGCCTCGGGCTCGTTCTTGCTCATGGCCTCGGCGGCCAGGCGGATCATATTGAAGCTGCCCACCAGATTGACGTTGATGACCTTGGCGAACAGGGCCAGCGCGTGGGCGCCGTCCTTGCCCACGGTCTTGGCGGCCGGCGCGATGCCGGCGCAGTTCACCAGACCCATCAGCTTGCCCAGCGAGACGGCCTTGGCCACCACGGCCTGGCCATCGGCCTCTTGGCTCACATCGGCCCTGACGAAGGCGCCGCCCAGCTCGGCCGCCAGGGCCTCGCCGCGCTCCACCTGCAGATCGGCGATCACCACCTTGGCGCCTTCGCGGGCCAGCATGCGGGCCGTGCCTTCGCCCAGGCCGGACGCGCCGCCGGTGACGATGAATACCTTGCCTGCGATTTCCATCGCTGTCTCCTTACTAGCTCTGTCTGAGTTACGTTGACGTAAACGTCAATTGTGGCCCAAAGAAAAGGCCGCCGGAAGGCGGCCCATACGGGTTTTGCTGAGTGGTGTGGCCTCAGCCCAGCGCAGCCAGGGCGCGTGCGGTGATCTCGTCCACCGAACCGATGCCCTCGATGCGGCGGTACTGCGGCGCCTGGGCATCGCCCGTGGCGGCCCAGCTGGAGTAGTAGTCCACCAGGGGGCGGGTCTGGGCCTGGTAGACCTCCAGACGCTTCTTGACGGTCTCTTCCTTGTCGTCGTCGCGCTGGATCAGCTCTTCGCCGGTGGCGTCGTCCTTGCCTTCCACCTTGGGCGGATTGAACTTGACGTGATAGGTGCGGCCCGAGGCCACGTGCACGCGGCGACCGCTCATGCGCTCGACGATGGCGCTGTCGGGCACATCAATCTCCAGCACGAAGTCCAGCTTCACGCCGGCGGCCTTCATCGCATCAGCCTGGGGGATGGTGCGCGGGAAGCCGTCGAACAGAAAGCCCTTGGCGCAGTCGGGCTGGGCAATGCGTTCCTTGACCAGGCCGATGATGATGTCGTCGCTCACCAGGGCGCCGGCGTCCATCACCTTCTTGGCGGCCAGGCCCATCTCGGTGCCGGCCTTGATGGCGGCGCGCAGCATGTCGCCGGTCGAGATCTGGGGGATGCCGAATTTCTGGCAGATGAAGGCAGCTTGTGTGCCTTTGCCGGCGCCGGGGGCGCCCAGAAGAATCAGTCGCACGGGGTCTCCTCGATTTCAAAAAGAAGGGCCCCGTCTCTCGCCGACGCCCTCGCAAACTGCGGGCGAGGATAGCATGGCGGGGCCTACGGCCGGCTGACGCCGGCCGCTGTTGTCACGCGGGTGTAACCCGGGGGTGGGAGCCTGTGGCGCGGCCAGGCATCCACGGCAGGGCTGTGGCCCGGATCAGGGCTGGATCAGGGCTCGCACGCGGGCCAGATCCTCGGGCGTGTCCACGCCGGGGCCGGGCTTTTCGGCGCTCACATGCACGGCGATGCGCTCGCCATGCCAGAGCACGCGCAGTTGCTCCAGCGATTCGATCTGCTCCAGCGGGCTCACCGCCAGGCCGGGGAAGCGGCGCAGAAAGCCGGCGTGATAGGCATACAGACCCACATGGCGCAGCACCGCGCCGGGCTGGAAGCCCGGGGCGCTGGCCGGCGCGTCGCGCCACCAGGGAATGGGCGCGCGCGAGAAGTACAGCGCCGTGCCGCGGGCATCGGCCACCAGCTTCACCACATTGGGGTTGGCGAACTCGGCCGCATCGTCCAGCGTATGGCCCACGGTGGCCATCACGCAGTCCTCGCGCTGGCTCAGCAGGGCGGCGCAGGCATCGATCATGGCCGGGGCGATCAGGGGCTCGTCGCCCTGCACATTCACCACCAGTTCGCGGCCGTCCAGGCCCAGCTGTTCGCAGGCCTCGGCCAGGCGGTCGCTGCCCGAGACATGGTCGGCCCGCGTCAGCAGGGCCCGCACGCCATGGGCGGCACACGCGGCCTGCACCTCGGGCGCATCGGTGGCCACCACCACCTGACGCGCCTGCGAGAGCGCGGCGCGGCGGGCCACGCGCACGATCATGGGCAGGCCGTGGATATCGGCCAGGGGCTTGTTGGGCAGGCGGGTGGAGGCCAGGCGTGCCGGGATGATGACGCTGAAGCTCATTCGCTGCGCAGGGGCAGGGGGCTGCTCGGGCTGCCGGCGGGATCGATCACGCGGGCTTCGTTCTCCAGCATCACCGGGATGCCGTCGCGCACCGGGAAGGCCAGGCGGTCGGCATGGCAGATCAGCTCGGCGTCCTGGGCCTGGCGCTGCAGCTCCAGCGGGCCCTTGCAGATGGGGCAGACCAGCATTTCCAGCAGTCGGTTATCCATGATGGCTTACTTCTTCTTGTCGGGGCGCGGCAGCTGGGCCAGCAGCGCGCGCTCAAAGGATTCATCGGGCCTGAAGTCTAGCGCCACCACCCAGGCCTGGGTGGCGCCTAGGCGGGCCGGGTCCAGCTTGACCGCATCCTTTTCCGTGATCAGCAGCTCGGGCGTGTCGGCGGGCCAGGGCAGGGTGGTGAAGTCGTGGTGGTCGCTCAGCGCCAGCTCGCGGATCTGCAGGCCCTGCTCGCGCAGCATGCCGAAAAAGCGCTGCGGCTGGGCCAGGCCAGCGGCCGCCAGCAGCTCGCGCCCGCGCAGGGCCTGCAAGGCCTGCGGGCTGGCCGGCTGGCCCTGCCACCAGTCCTGCAGGCGCACCGCCCCGGCCAGGCGACGCCGGCCCAGATGGCCGGGCAGGGGCGTGCTGGGAGCGGGCGCGTTGTAGAGCACGATCTGGGGCTCGCGGGAGAGCGGGCGCTTCTGACGCAGCGGCCCGGCCGGCAGCAGGCGGCCATTGCCCAGGCCGCGTTCGTCAAAGACCAGCACGGAAAGTGCGCGCGGCAGGCGCCAATGCTGCAGGCCGTCGTCGCTGATCAGCAGCTGCAGTCCGGGGTGGGCGGCCAGCAGGGCGCGCGCGGCGGCCACGCGGTCGCGGCCCACGGCCACCGGAGCGCCGCTGCGCAGATGGATGAGCAAGGGTTCGTCCCCGGCCTCGCACGCACGGCTTTCGCGCCGCACCAGATGGACCGGGCCTGTCAGGCTTTCGTCGCGGCCGTAGCCGCGCGAGACCACGCCGGCTGAGATGCCCTGCTCGCGCAGCAGCTGCAGCAGGGCCAGGGTGGTGGGAGTCTTGCCGGCGCCGCCCACGATCCAGTTGCCCACCACGATGACGGGCACGGGCAGGGGCTCGGTGCGGCGCCAGCCCCAGCGGTAGAGCGCGGCATGGGCGCGGCTGAGCAGGCCGTAGAGCGCACCCAGGGGCCGCAGCAGCTGGGCCAGCACACCGCCCTCGCGCCAGGCGCGCTGCAGGCGCTCGGCCGGGGCGCTGCCGTCCGCGCTCATCGGCCCTGGGTCTGGGCCGCGAAGGTCAGGCGCGAGAGCCCGGCGCGCCGCGCCGCATCCATCACATTGACCACCGACTGGTGGGCCGCGGCGGCATCGGCCGAGACGATGACCATGGCCTCGGCATTGCCGCCCGAGGCCTGGCGCAGGGCCGCGGCCAGCAGCTCGGGCGCGCGCCCGTCCACCAGCTCGCGGTTGACCATATAGCGGCCATCGGCCGAGACGGCCACCAGCACCTCGCGCGGACGGTCCTTCATGGCTTCCGCGTCGGCGCTGGGCAGGGTGACCTGCAGCTCGGTGAACTTGCTGTAGGTGGTGGACAGCATCAGGAAGATGAGCACCACCAGCAGCACATCGATGAAGGGGATGAGGTTGATCTCCGGTTCCTCATGGGGACGCTGGCGGAACTTCATCGCTGGAACCTCGCGAACGGTGAGCGGGGCCGCGCTTCAGCGCAGGCCGGTGCGCGAGGCCTGGGCCTGCGCCTGCATCTGGGCCTGGGCGGTGGCCTGCTGGGTGAAGCGCGTCAGATGCGCCATGAAGCGCTCGCTGGCCTGCTCCATCTCCAGCACATAGGCTTCCACCCGGCCGCGGAAGTAGCGATAGCACATCAGCGAGGGGATGGCCACGATCAAGCCGAAGGCGGTGTTGTACAGGGCGATGGAGATGCCATGCGCCAGCTGGGTGGGGTTGCCGCCGGTGGGGCTCTGGCTGCCGAAGATCTCGATCATGCCCACCACCGTGCCCAGCAGGCCCAGCAGGGGGGCGGCCGTGGCAATGGTGCCCAGGGTGTTGAGGTAGCGCTCCAGCTTGTGGATGGCGGCGCGGCCGGCCAGCTCGAAGGTCTGGCGCAGGCGGGCGTCGGGCAGGCGGGGCTCGGCGATCACGGCGCGCAGGCCGGCGGCCAGCACCTGGCCCAGCAGGGAGTTGTCGGCCAGCTTGTTCACCACCTCGGCGCTGGGCAGCTGCTGGTTGGTGACCGAGATCACCTCGTCCAAGAGGGTGGGCGGGGCGATCTTGGCGCCGCGCAGGCTGGCGAAACGCTCGATGATCAGGGCCAGGGCCACCACGGAGCACAGCAGGAGCGGCCAGATCGGCCAGCCGGCCGCTTGTATGATCGAAAACAAGGCGTCTATCCCTTTGGTCTGCGACGGCCCGCCAGTGGCGGACGCGCCCGGTAAAGCTGCGCGCGATTATGGCCCCAAGCCGGGCCGCGGCGATCCGACTCGGGTCAGGTCTTGCCCGGGGCCGCTTCACAATCCACCGAGCCTGTGGATAACTTTGTGGGCAAGCTGTTGCGGCCATGCCGCCGAGCCCGTGAAATCGGGCGCCGGCTTAGATTGCCTAGTTTTTAAGCAGGAAAAAGCTCTTGAAAAACAAGCGTTTATGCGCGTGTGACGTGACCGTGACGGGTCGAATAGGCCGCCAGGCCCCATCTGGCGCGGCTGTGGAGTTCTCGACCCGCGCCAATACTGGGTTTGCGCATGGTTGAGCCCTGGAAAGCCGCATCGCCACGGGTGGTCTGGGGGGTGGCGGGCCTGTTGCGCGCCGTCTCGGATGCGCTCAATGCCCGCTTTGCCGTCTGCACCGTGCAGGGCGAGATCTCGGGCTTCACCCGCGCCGCCAGCGGCCACAGTTACTTCAGCCTCAAGGACGCCGAGGGCGAGGCCGGCCTGCTGCGCTGCGCCATGTTCCGGCGGGCCGGCGGCTATCTGGACTTCACGCCCGGCGACGGTCAGCTGGTGGAGCTGCGCGGGCGCCTGGCCTTGTACGAGCCGCGCGGCGAGCTGCAGTTCATCGTGGAAAGCATGCGCCGCGCCGGGGCCGGGGCGCTGTACGAGCAGTTCCTGCGCCTCAAGGCCAAGCTGGAGGCCGAGGGCCTTTTCGATGCTTCGGTGAAGCGAGCCTTGCCGCGCTTCCCGCGCCGCATCGGCGTGATCACCTCCACCGCCGGCGCGGCCCTGCACGATGTGCTGACCGCCCTGCGCCGCCGCGCCCCCCAGGTGGAAGTCGTGGTCTACCCCAGCCCCGTGCAGGGACCCGAGGCGCCGCCGGCCCTGGTGCGCGCCCTGCACCTGGCCAATGCCCGCGCCGCCGAGGACGGGCTGGATCTGCTGCTGCTGTGCCGCGGCGGCGGCTCGCTGGAAGACCTCTGGGCCTTCAATGACGAGCGGGTGGTGCGGGCCGTGGCCGGCTCGGCCCTGCCCCTGGTCTGTGGTGTGGGCCATGAGACCGATGTGACCCTGTGCGATCTGGCGGCCGATCTGCGCGCACCAACGCCCACGGCCGCGGCCGAGCTGGCCGCACCGGCCCGCGCGGTGGAGCTGGACCGGCTGGGCGCGCTGGCCCGCGCCCTGCAGCGCCGCATGGACCAGCGCCTGGACCAGGCCGCCCAGCGCCTGGACCGCGCCGGCCTGCTGCTGGCCCGGCCCAGCGCCGCCCTGGCCCAGCAGCGCCGCCGCCTGGCCCTGCTGGAGCAACGCTGGGGTCAGGCCTTGCCACGCCGGGTGGAACGCCAGCAGCAGACGCTGGCGCAGCTGGCCCAGCGCCACCAGCGCGCCAGCGGGGCGTTGATCGCCCGGCAGGATCTGCTGCTGGCGGGCCTGCAGGCGCGGCTGCAGGCCCTGGATCCCAAGCGCGTGCTGGCGCGGGGCTATGCCTGGCTGGACGATGGCCAGGGCCGTGCGCTGGCCTTGGTGAGCCAGCTGCAGCCCGGGCAGCAGGTCAATGCGGTGCTGGCGGATGGCGAGGCCAGCCTCGAGGTTCTCAGCACCCGCGTGGGGTCATAGGCGAGCTGCCTACAATGGCCGCCGGACCGAGATCATCCACCCAAACGATTCAAGAGGAGTTGATATGGAACATACCCTGCCGCCGCTGCCTTACGCCATCGATGCCCTGGCACCGCACTACAGCAAGGAAACGCTCGAGTTCCACCACGGCAAGCACCACAACGCCTATGTGGTGAACCTGAACAATCTGCAAAAGGGCACCGAGTTCGAGAGCAAGACCCTGGAAGAGATCGTCAAGACCTCCAGCGGTGGCATCTACAACAACGCCGCCCAGATCTGGAACCACACCTTCTTCTGGAACTGCATGAAGCCCAATGGCGGCGGCGCGCCCAGCGGCAAGCTGGCCGAGGCCATCAACGCCAAGTGGGGCAGCTACGAGGCCTTCAAGGAAGCCTTCGTCAAGAGCGCCGTGGGCAACTTCGGTTCCGGCTGGACCTGGCTGGTGAAGAAGGCCGACGGTTCGGTGGACATCGTCAACACCGGCGCCGCCGGCACCCCGCTGACCACCGCTGACACGGCCCTGCTGACCGTGGACGTGTGGGAACACGCCTACTACATCGACTACCGCAATCTGCGCCAGAAGTTCGTCGAGACCTTCCTGGGCAATCTGGTGAACTGGCAGTTCGCCGAAGCCAACTTCGGCTGATCGCTGCGCCCTGAGGGCCAGCAAGCACAAGGCCGGCGTGAGCCGGCCTTTTTCATGGGGCCGGCTTGTCGCCGGTCACATTTCACGGGGGGCCGGCTTGTCGCCGGCCCTTGTCATTTCCAGGGGCCGCCCTGCAGTCGGGCACCCGCCTTGATGGCGCGCTTGGCAAACCAGCCCTGGTTCATCTCCAGCGCAAAGCGCACCGGCTTGGCCGAGCAGTGCGAGGCTTCGCTCATAGGCTGCATATCAGCGATGTTGACGATGCTGCCGTCGTCGGCCACGAAGGCGATGGACAGGGGCAGCAGGGTGTTCTTCATCCAGAAGCACTGCACGCCCGGCTGCTCGAAGACGAAGAGCATGCCGGCATTCACGGGCATGCTCTTGCGGTGCATCAGGCCGGTGGCGCGCTGCTCCTGGGTCTCGGCCACTTCGGCCTGGATCAGGTGCATGCCGGCGCTGAGCTGGATGGCGGGCAGCTGCTGGGGGCCGCTCTGGGCGAGGGCCGAGGCGCTGAGCAGGGCGGCCAGGGTGGCCGAGATCAGTGTCTTGATATAGATCATGTCGCGGGATCGGGGTGGTCCCTAGATTATGGGCCGAGCAAGAAGCCCATGATGAGCAGCGCAATCCTCACCCACGACGACGCCCCGGCCCTGGATGAGCGCGAGGCCCAGGCCGGCTTCACCGAATGGCGGGGGGAGGGCGAGGCCCTGTCCCAGCTGCGCCTCTCGGGCCTGCACTGCGCGGCCTGTGCCGGCATCATCGAGCGCGCCCTGGAAGGGCAGCCGGGCGTGATCTCGGCCCGGGTCCATGCCGCGGCGGAGCGCCTGCAGCTGCGCTGGGACCCGCGCCAGGCGCGTTTGAGCGAGCTGCTGGCGCGGGTGCGCCGCGCCGGCTACGGGGCCGAGCCCGATCTGGCCGCCAGCGCGCGGGAGCTGCGCGAGCGCGAGCAGCGCCGGGCGGTGTGGCGCCTCTTTGTGGCGGCTTTCATGATGATGCAGGTCATGATGCTGGCCTGGCCCTCCTATGTGGCGGCGCCCGGCGAGCTTGGCGCGGACCTGCGCCAGCTCCTGAACTGGGGCTCCTGGGTGCTGTCCCTGCCGGTGCTGCTGTTCTCGGCCGGTCCCTTCTTTGCCGCGGCCTGGGCCCAGCTGCGCCAGCGCCGCCTCGGCATGGACGTGCCGGTGGCCCTGGGCATTGCGGTGACCTTCATCGCCAGCAGCGGTGCCACTTTTGATCCCAGCGGGCCTTTCGGCCACGAGGTCTATTTCGATTCCCTCACCATGTTCGTGAGCTTTCTGCTGGCCGGACGCTGGCTGGAGCTGCGGGCGCGCCACCGCGTGGCGCAGGAACTGGAAAGCGCGGTCTCGCGCCTGCCCGATCTGGTGGAGCGGGTGCTGGATGAGCAGAGTGGTCACAGCGAGCGCGTGCTGCCCAGCCGCCTGCGCGCCGGTGATCTGCTGCGCGTGCCCCTGGGCGCGGCCTTTGCGGCCGATGGTCGGGTGGAGCAGGGCAGCACGGCGGCGGACGAAGCCCTGCTCTCCGGCGAATCGGCCCCCGTGCCCAAGCAGGTGGGTGATGCGGTGGTGGCGGGCAGCCTGAATCTGGGCGCGCCGGTGCTGGTGCGTGTGGAGCGCGTGGGCGCCGACACGCGCTACGAGGCCATCGTGCGCCTGATGCGCGAGGCCCTGGAGCGCCGCCCCGCCGCCCAGCTGCTGGCCGAGCGCGTGGCCGGGCCCTTCCTGTGGGTGGTGCTGCTGCTGGCGGCCGGCGGGGCGGTGGTCTGGAGCCAGATCGCGCCGGACCGGGCCGTCTGGGTGGCCGTCTCGGTGCTCATCGTCACCTGCCCCTGTGCCCTGTCCCTGGCGGCGCCCTCGGCCTGGCTGGCCGCGGCCGGGCATCTGGCGCGGCGTGGGGTGCTGCTGGCCCGGCTGGAACTGCTGGAGACCATGGCCAAGGTGGATACCGTGGTGCTGGACAAGACCGGCACCCTCAGCGAAGAGGGCATGGGACTGCTGCGCAGCAGCGGCCCGGCCGACTGGCTGCCCCGGGCCGCAGCCCTGGCGGCCCTGTCCCAGCATGTGTTTGCCCGCGCTCTGGTGCAGGCCGTGCCCGAGCTGGCCACGGACGCCGGCTGGCAGGATGTGCAAGAGCTGCCCGGCCGCGGCTTGCAGGCCCGCGACGGCGCTGGCCGGCTCTGGCGTCTGGGTTCGCTGGCCTGGCTGGGCGGCGAGGGGCTGGATGCCGAGGCGCAGCTGGTCTTCGGCCCGGCGGACGGCGGGCAACGCCTGACCCTGGTCTTCGGCGAGCGCCTGCGCGCCGATGCGGCCGAGGCTGTGGCCCGCCTGCATGCCCTGGGTCTCAAAACCCTGCTGCTTTCGGGCGACAGCCCGGCGCGGGTGCAGGCCCTGGCCGAGCGCGCCGGGGTGCAGCGCGCCCTGGGCGGCGCCAGCCCCGAGGACAAGCTGGCCGAGGTGGCCCGCCTGCAGGCCGCCGGCCACAAGGTGCTGATGCTGGGCGACGGGGTGAACGATGCGCCGGTGCTGGCGCGCGCCGATGCCAGCCTGGCCATGGGGCAGGGGGCGCTGCTGGCGCGCAGCCAGGCCGACGGGGTGCTGCTCTCGGGCCGCCTGGCCGATCTGGCGCGGCTGCGCGAGCTGGCCCTGCGCACCCGGCGCGTGATCCGCCAGAACCTGGGCTGGGCGGCGGTCTACAACGCCGCCTGCATCCCCCTGGCCCTGGCCGGCCTGCTGCCGCCCTGGGCGGCGGGCATGGGCATGGCCCTGAGCTCGCTGTTCGTGGTCTTGAACGCGCTGCGCCTGCAGCAGCGCGGCTGACGGAAGAAAGAAGCAACGTTCATGGAGATCCTCTACCTGCTGGTGCCGCTGTCCGTGGTGCTGGTCCTGGGCATCGTCGGGGTGTTCGGCTGGGCGCTGAACAGCGGCCAGCTGGAAGACCTGGAACGTGAGGGCGAACGTATCTTCGACGATGAAAGCAAGGGGGAAACGCCCCCGGTTGATGGCGATCAAGCCCCGTTGGTGGGCCGACGCTGAGAATTTTCCCGAGCATCATCAAAGGAGCGTCACGATGACGAGTGGGGCAAGCGGGCGTACAGGGCCCGTATATGAGGACGGGGTAGTCCGTGCGTTTGCACTGGCCTCCGTGTTGTGGGGCGTGGTGGGCATGCTGGTGGGGGTGATCATCGCCGCCCAGCTGGCCTGGCCGGAGCTGAATCTGGGCATTTCCTGGCTGAGCTACGGTCGCTTGCGCCCGCTGCACACCAATGCCGTGATCTTCGCCTTCGGCGGCTGCGCATTGTTCGCCACGTCCTATCACGTGGTCCAGCGCACCGGTCAGACCCGGCTGTTCGCGCCCGGCCTGGCCTGGATCACCTTCTGGGGTTGGCAGCTCGTGATCCTGTCCGCGGTGGCGACCCTGCCGCTGGGCATCACCAGCGGCAAGGAATACGCCGAGTTGGAATGGCCCATCGACATCCTGATCACCCTGGTGTGGGTCAGCTATGCCGTGGTCTTCTTCGGCACCGTGGGCATCCGCAAGGTGCGCCACATCTATGTGGCCAACTGGTTCTTCGGCGCCTTCATCATCGCCGTGGCCCTGCTGCATCTGGTCAACAGCGCCGCGATTCCCGTGAGCCTGTTCAAGAGCTACTCGGCCTATGCCGGCGTGCAGGACGCCATGGTGCAGTGGTGGTACGGCCATAACGCGGTGGGCTTCTTCCTGACCGCAGGCTTCCTGGGCATGATGTATTACTACATCCCCAAGCAGGCCGGCCGCCCGGTGTACAGCTATCGCCTGTCCATCGTGCACTTCTGGGCCCTGATCTTCACCTATATGTGGGCGGGCCCCCACCACCTGCACTACACCGCGCTGCCCGACTGGGCGCAGAGCGTGGGCATGGTCTTCTCCCTGGTGCTGCTGGCGCCCAGCTGGGGCGGCATGATCAACGGCATCATGACCCTCAGCGGTGCCTGGCACAAGCTGCGTGACGACCCGATCCTGAAGTTCCTGATCGTCTCGCTGAGCTTCTACGGCATGTCGACCTTCGAGGGTCCGATGATGTCGATCAAGACGGTCAACGCCCTGAGCCACTACACGGACTGGACCGTGGGCCATGTGCACTCCGGTGCCCTGGGCTGGGTGGGCCTGATCTCCATGGGCGCGCTGTATCACCTGATCCCGCGCATGTATGGCCGCACCGAGATGTACTCCAAGCGCGCCATCGAGCTGCACTTCTGGATCGCGACCCTGGGCATCGTGCTCTACATCGCCGCGATGTGGATCGCCGGTGTGATGCAGGGCCTGATGTGGCGTGCCACCAACCCGGACGGCACCCTGGTCTACAGCTTTGTTGAGAGCGTGAAGGCGACCTACCCGTTCTATGTGATCCGTCTGTGCGGCGGCCTGCTGTACCTGGGTGGCATGTGCGTGATGGCCTGGAACGTGGTGATGACGGCCCGCGTGGGTCGCTATCAGCCGGTGCCCGTGCCCGCTGTTGTCGCCCACGCCTGAGGAGGAACAAGAAATGGCATCGACAAGCAAGCCCGTGGGCGGCCACGAGAAGATCGAAACCAGCAACTTCCTGATGATCGTGCTGGTGCTGCTGACCGTGCTGGTCGGCGGTGTGGTCGAGATCGTGCCGCTGTTCTTCCAGCGCTCCACCACCCAGCCGGCGCCCGGGCTCAAGCCCTACACGCCGCTGCAGCTGGCCGGGCGCGACATCTACGTTCGCGAGGGCTGCTACAACTGCCACTCGCAGATGATCCGCCCCTTCCGCGCCGAGACCCTGCGCTATGGCCACTACTCGACGGCCGGTGAGTTCGTCTACGACCACCCCTTCCAGTGGGGTAGCAAGCGCACTGGTCCCGACCTGGCCCGCGTGGGCGGCAAGTACAGCGACGAATGGCACCGCATCCACCTGATCAATCCGCGCGATCTGGTGCCCGAGTCCAATATGCCCGCCTACCCCTGGCTGGCCAGCACGGCCCTCAAGCCCGAGGAGATGGCGCCCAAGCTGAGCGCCCTGCGCACCCTGGGCGTGCCTTACAGCGACGCCGAGGTGGCCGGTGCGGCCGAGGCCGTCAAGGGCAAGACCGAGCTGGAGGCGGTGATCGCCTATCTGCAGGTCATGGGCACATCGCTCAAGTGAGCGGCAAGGAGCTCGCAATGGATATCAATGATCTGAGAAGCGCCGTCACGGTGCTGCTGCTGATGATGTTTGCAGGCATCGTGGCCTGGGTCTACAGCAGCCGGCGCGACAAGCGCGCCTTCGACGAACTGGCGGCCTTGCCCCTGCGTGAGGAGCAAGGCGGGAGCGAACAATGAGCAGTGATTTCATTTCCAACGGCTGGTCCGTCTTCGTGGCCGCGGCCACGATCCTGGGCCTGGTGTTCTGCGTCTTGCTGCTGATCATCGCCTCGCGGCGCAAGGTCATGGCCGGCGACAACACCACCGGTCACACCTGGGACGAGGACCTGCGTGAACTCAACAACCCGCTGCCGCGCTGGTGGATGGGCCTGTTCGTGCTCACCGTGGTCTTCGCTGGCGCCTACCTGGCCCTGTATCCGGGCCTGGGCAGTGCCGAGGGCTCGCTCAAGTGGAGCAGCACCGGCCAGTACCAGGCCGAGCAGGAGAAGGCCCGCGCCGCGCTGAGCGAGGTCTATGCCAAGTACGCCGGCATGCCGGTGGAACAGCTGGCCGGCAACACCCAGGCCATGGGCATCGGCGAGCGCCTGTTCGCCAACAACTGCGCGGCCTGCCATGGCTCGGACGCCAAGGGCAGCAAGGGATTCCCCAATCTGACCGACAGCGACTGGCTCTACGGCGGCTCGCACGACACCATCGTCGAGACCATCACCAAGGGCCGCATCGGCCAGATGCCCCCCATGGCTGCGGCCGTGGGCAATGCCGAGGACGTGCGCAATCTGGCCAACTATGTGCTGAGCCTCTCGGGCAGCCCGCACAACTCCGTCGCGGCCCAGCTGGGCAAGGCCAAGTTCGGTGCCTGCGCGGCCTGCCATGGTGCCGATGGCAAGGGCAACCAGGCCCTGGGTGCGCCGAACCTGACCGACAAGATCTGGCTGCATGGCTGGGGTGAGGATGCCGTGATCGCGATGATCAACAATGGCAAGACCAACCAGATGCCCGCCCACGGCGAGCGTCTGAGCCCCGAGCAGATCCGCGTGCTGGGTGCCTATGTGTGGAGCCTGTCCAACACCGGGGCCAAGACCCAGTGATGGCTTGATGTCCAAAGTCATCAAGACGCGGTAAAACGCCAGCAAGAAGCCAAGTCCAGGGAGGGCGTACGCGCCGGGTCGACATGAGCAGCAGTAGCAGCAGTACCAGCCAAGCCGCCAAGGTGATTCCCATCAGCCCCGCCACGCCCGAGGAGGGCGGGGCGGTGGAGATGGTGTCGCTCTACGAGGCCCAGAAGAAGATCTATCCGCGCAGCGTGCGCGGCTGGTTCGCCGCCTGGCGCTGGGTGCTGGTCTGGGCCACGCAGCTGCTGTTCTACGGCCTGCCCTGGTTGGACTGGAACGCGCGCCAGGCCGTGCTTTTCGACCTGGGCGCGCGCCGTTTCTACATCTTCGGCCTGGTTCTGTATCCGCAGGACTTCATCTACCTGACGGCGCTGCTGATGCTCTCGGCCTATGCGCTGTTCTTCTTCACCGCGGTGGCGGGGCGTCTGTGGTGCGGCTATGCCTGCCCGCAGACGGTCTACACCGAGATCTTCATGTGGGTGGAGCAGAAGTTCGAAGGCGACCGCGTGGCGCGCATGAAGCTCGACGCCGGCCCCTGGAACTTCAACAAGCTCTGGCGCAAGAGCGGCAAGCAGATCGCCTGGATCGCCATCGGCCTGTGGACCGGCTTCACCTTCGTGGGCTACTTCACGCCCATCAAGGTGCTGGCGGCCGAGGTGGCCCGCCTGGGCCTGGGGCCCTGGGAATGGTTCTGGGTGCTGTTCTACGGCTTCGCCACCTACGGCAATGCCGGCTATATGCGAGAGCAGGTGTGCAAGTACATGTGCCCCTATGCGCGCTTCCAGAGCGCGATGTTCGATCGCGACACCCTGATCATCAGCTACGACACCGAGCGCGGCGAGCCCCGCGGCTCGCGCTCCAAGAAGGCCGATCCCAAGACCCTGGGCCTGGGCTCCTGCATCGACTGCACCCTGTGCGTGCAGGTCTGCCCCACCGGCATCGACATCCGCAAGGGCCTGCAGTACGAGTGCATAGGCTGTGCCGCCTGCATCGACGTCTGCGACGAGGTGATGGACAAGATGAGCTATCCCCGGGGCCTGATCCGCTACGACACCGAGAACGGCCTGGAGCAGCATCTCACGGGCGCGCAGCGCTGGCGCCGCGTGCTGCGCCCGCGCGTGCTGATCTACGGCAGCATCCTGCTGCTGCTCTCTGCGGCCATGGTGGCCAGCTTGGCCCTGCGCATGCCCTTCAAGGTGGACGTGGTGCGTGACCGCGCATCCCTGGCCCGCCAGATCGAGGACGGCGTGATCGAGAACGTCTACCGCCTGCAGCTGATGAACGCCACCGAGCGTCCGCAGCGCTATGAGGTGACGGTCGAGGGCCTGCCGGGCCTGGCCCTGAGCCGCCCGGTGGACGCCACCCTGGCGCCGGCCGAAGCCCGCTGGGTCTCGGTCTCGCTGCGCCTGCCGCCCGAAGGCGCGGCGCGCAGCGGTGCTGGCGCCCATCCCATCCACTTCCAGATCCGCCGCCTGGCCTCCGACGAGGACGCCGAGCGTGCGCTGAGCGAGAAGTCCACCTTTGTGGTGCCGCGCTGAAGCGGCCCGCCCATCCCTCAACCGCCCCGCAAGGAGAGCCCGCATGAACACCGCCACCGCGCCTGCAGTGCCCGAAACCGCCCCGCGCCCCTGGTGGCGCTTCGGCATGATGTGGCTGGTGGTGGGCGGCCCGCTGGCCGTGGTCATCGCCTCCTTCGCCACCCTGATGCTGGCCCTGACCCATCCTGATCCGGTGATCGAGTCGCGCGACGACACGGCTGCGGATGTGCGCCAGATCCAGTCCGAGACGCCGGCGCTCAAGGCCCGCAACCACGCCGCCACCGGCGGCCGCTAGGCCATGGACGCTGCGAGCTCCCTGCCGGTCACGCGGCGCTCGCGCCGCCTGATGGCCGCGCTCTGGCCGTCCTTTCTGATGGCCGCGGTGCTGGAAGGCCTGGTCTTCAGCCTGCTGGACCCCGAGCTGCTGGACGCGCGCCTGAGCCATGCCGGGCTCTCGCCGCTGGCGGTCTACAGCCTGGCCTTCCTGGCCTTCTGGGCCGTCACGGCCCTGGCCTCGGGCCTGAGCCTGCTGCTGGCCGAGGACTGAACGCCGCGCTGCGGCGCGCGCAAAGCAAAACCCCGTTCGCCCACCCGGCCTGGCGCCGGATGCGGGAACGGGGGTTTGTCGTTCTGGCGGACCTCGGTGACGAGGCCCGCGGGTGTCAGCAGCTGCTGCTGTTGATCAGGGCCTGCAGACCGGCCTGGTCCAGGATGCGGATCTGGCGCTGCTTCACTTCCAGCAGGCCTTCTTCCTGGAACTTGGAGAAGGTGCGGCTCACGGTTTCGAGCTTCAGGCCCAGATAGCTGCCGATCTCCTCGCGCGTCATGCGCAGCACCAGGCTGGAGGCCGAGAAGCCGCGGGCCTGCAGGCGCTGGGTCAGGTTCAGCAGAAAGGCGGCCAGGCGCTCCTCGGCGCGCATGCTGCCCAGCAGCAGCATCACACCATGGTCGCGCACGATCTCGCGGCTCATGATCTTGTGGAACTGGTGCTGCAGATCGGTGAACTCGCGCGAGAGCTCTTCGAGCTGGCCGTAGGGAATCACGCAGACCTGGGAGTCCTCGAGCGCCACGGCGTCGCAGCTGTGGCGGTCATTGCTGATGCCGTCCAGCCCCAGCAACTCGCCCGCCATCTGGAAACCGGTGACCTGGTCGCGGCCGTCCTCGGCCGACACGCAGGTCTTGAAGAAACCGGTGCGCACCGCATAGAGCGACTGGAAGGCGTCGCCGGCGCGGAACAGGGTGTCGCCGCGCGAGACGCTGCGGCGCGTGGCCACCAGGGTGTCGAGCTGGTCCAGATCATTCTTGGACAGACCCACGGGCAGGCAGAGCTCGCGCAGATTGCAGCTGGAGCAGGCAACCTTGAAGGGTTCGATCTTGACGGCGCCCGCGTCGAGGGCGCGCGGCAGGGCCCGGCCGGGGCACTCGCCAGCGGTGGCGTTCTGGCCCGGGCAGGACATGGCTTGCGTGGTGGTGGACATGATGCTCCTCAAGATGCTGGCCATTGTTGATCCGGGCCTGCGCATGAAGCTTGACGTGCATCAAGGGCCGGCCAGCCAGGCTTGGCACAGTGCATCCATGCCTGCATGCCTCACACCGCCCGCCATCAGCGAAGACCTGCTGCGTCGCTACGACATCGCGGGGCCGCGCTATACCTCCTACCCGACGGCCGACCGCTTTGTCGAGGCCTTCACCGTCCAGCAGTACGAGCAGGCCCTGGCCCAGCGCGCCAGCGGGGCCCTGGTGGGCGGCGGCGCGCCGCTGTCGCTGTATGTGCACATCCCCTTCTGCGAGTCGGTGTGCTACTACTGCGCCTGCAACAAGGTCATCACCCGCCACCATGAGCGGGCCACCGAGTATCTGCAGGCCTTGCGCACCGAGATGGACCTGACCCTGCAGCAGCTGGGCCGTGCGCCCGGGGTCTCGCAGCTGCACTTCGGTGGCGGCTCGCCCACCTTCCTCAGCGATGAGGAGCTGGCCCAGCTGATGCAGGACATCCAGCAGCGCTTTCGCCTGGCGCCCGGGGCCGAGATCTCCATCGAGGTGGATCCGCGCACCGTCACCACCGAGCGCCTGCGCCATCTGCGCGATCTGGGCTTCAACCGCCTGTCCTTCGGCGTGCAGGACTTCGACCCCGCGGTGCAGAAGGCGGTGCACCGCCAGCAGAGCTATGAGGACGTGGAGGCCCTGATGCGCGACGCGCGCACCCTGGGCTACGAGTCCATCAATGTGGACCTGATCTACGGCCTGCCCCTGCAGACCGCCGCCTCCTTCCAGCGCACCATCGCCCAGGTGGCCCAGCTGCGGCCCGACCGCATCGCGCTCTACGGCTATGCGCATCTGCCGCAGCGCTTCAAGCCGCAGCGCCGCATCGACATCGCCCAGCTGCCGGTGGCCGGTGACAAGCTGGCCATGCTCTCGGGCGCCATCAGCGGCTTCCTGGCCCAGGGCTACACCTATATCGGCATGGACCACTTCGCCCTGCCCACCGATGCACTCTCGGTGGCCAAGCGCCAGGGCCGCCTGCACCGCAACTTCCAGGGCTACAGCACCCAGGCGGACTGCGATCTGATCGGCCTGGGCGTCTCGGCCATCGGCCGGGTGGGCGTGACCTACAGCCAGAACGCCAAGACCCTGGACGAGTACTACGACCTGCTGCGCCAGGGCCAGCTGCCCATCACCCGCGGCCTGGCGCTCAACCGCGATGATCTGGTGCGCCGCGCCATGATCATGGCCCTGATGTGCCAGGGCCGGGTGGAGTTCGAGTCCATCGAGCTGGCGCATCTGATCAAGGTGCCGGACTACTTCCGCACCGAGCTGGAGCAGTTGCGTCCCCTGCAGGAGGCCGGTATGGTGCAGCTCAGCGCCGACGCGATCGAGGTCACCGCCCTGGGCTGGTACTTTGTGCGCGCGGTGGCCATGGTGTTCGACCGCTATCTGCAGGCCGACCGCACCCGCGCCCAGTTCTCCAAGATCATCTGAGCCCCCCACCACCTTCACTCAGCGCATGGATGGAGCCCTCGTCACCTCGGCCCTGCTGATGGGCCTGGCCGGCGCGCCGCACTGCACCGCCATGTGCGGCGCGGCCTGTGCCGGCCTGAGCCGGGGTGGGGCGGGGCCGGCCTGGAGCTTTCATCTGGCCCGTGTGCTGAGCTATGCCCTGGGCGGCGCCCTGGCCGCGGCCAGCGTGGGCTGGGCCGCCCAGCTGGGCCAGGCCAGCGCCCTGCTGCGGCCCCTGTGGGTGATGCTGCACATGGCCGCCCTGGGCCTGGGCCTCTTCCTGCTGTGGCGCGGGCGCCAGCCGGCCTGGCTGGAGAACCTCGGGGCGCGCAGCGAGCGCGTGCTGCGCGTCTCCGTGGCGGGCCTGGGCGCGGGTCAGGCGGTGATCAGCGCACCGCCCGCGGCCAGCGCGCGTGCCGGCCTCGCCGGCCTGGCGTGGCTGGCCTGGCCCTGCGGCCTGCTGCAGTCGGCCCTGGTGGTGGCGGCCCTGGCCTCCGGCCCGCTGCAGGGCGCGGCGGTGATGACGGCCTTTGCCGCCGCCTCGGGCCTGGGTCTGGTGCTGGGCCCCATGCTGCTGGCCCGGCTCTTCGGCCAGGGCGGCAGCGCCTGGGCCGTGCGCCTGGCCGGCCTGAGCCTGGCGGCGGCCTCGCTCTGGGCCCTGGGCCATGGGGTCTGGGCCCAGGTGGCCGCCTGGTGCCGCTAGGGCCGCGGTGCATGACGCGCCCCGATGAACAGGGCGCGCGTCCCCAAGACTTATATAAGACTCAGGCCCTGGCATAGAATCGCCGCGACCTTGTTCCACAGCACGCCCCGCGCGTCAGAAGCCTACCCATGTACCAACACATCCAGGTGCCCGCAGGCGGGCAGAAGATCACCGTCAACGACGACTTCTCGCTGAACGTGCCCGACCAGCCCATCATTCCCTTCATCGAGGGCGATGGCACCGGCCTGGACATCACGCCGGTGATGATCAAGGTGGTGGATGCGGCCGTGGCCAAGGCCTATGGCGGCGCCAAGCAGATCCACTGGATGGAGATCTACGCGGGCGAGAAGTCCACCCGCGTCTACGGTCCGGACGTCTGGCTGCCGGAAGAGACCCTGCAGGTGCTGCGGGACTATGTGGTCTCGATCAAGGGCCCGCTGACCACGCCGGTGGGCGGCGGCATCCGCTCGCTCAATGTGGCCCTGCGCCAGGAGCTGGACCTCTACGTCTGCCTGCGCCCGGTGCGCTATTTCAAGGGTGTGCCTTCGCCGCTGAAGCAGCCGGAGAAGACCGATATGGTGATCTTCCGCGAGAACTCGGAAGACATCTATGCCGGCATCGAGTTCGAGGCCGAGAGCGACAAGGCCAGGAAGCTGATCGCCTTCCTGCAGAGCGAGTTCGGCGTCAAGAAGATCCGCTTCCCCGATACCTCGGGCCTGGGCCTGAAGCCGGTCTCGCGCGAGGGCACCGAGCGCCTGGTGCGCAAGGCCATCCAGTACGCCATCGACAATGACAAGCCCAGCGTGACCCTGGTCCACAAGGGCAACATCATGAAGTACACCGAGGGCGCCTTCCGCGACTGGGGCTATGCCCTGGCGCAGAAGGAGTTCGGTGCCGAGCTGATCGACGGCGGCCCCTGGGTCAAGCTCAAGAACCCGCGCACGGGGCGCGACATCGTGGTCAAGGACAGCATCGCCGATGCCTTCCTGCAGCAGATCCTGATGCGCCCCGCCGAGTACTCTGTGATCGCCACCCTGAACCTCAATGGCGACTACATCTCCGACGCGCTGGCGGCCCAGGTGGGCGGCATCGGCATCGCCCCCGGCGCCAATCTGAGCGACTCGGTGGCCATGTTCGAGGCCACGCATGGCACCGCGCCCAAGTACGCCGGCAAGGACTATGTGAACCCCGGCAGCGAGATCCTCTCGGCCGAGATGATGTTGCGCCATATGGGCTGGACGGCCGCGGCCGACCTCATCATCCGTGCCATGGAGAAGGCCATCCTGTCCAAGAAGGTGACCTATGACTTCGCCCGCCTGCTGGACGGCGCCACCCAGGTCTCTTGCTCGGGCTTCGGTCAGGTCATGATCGACTGCATGGAGGACTGAGCGCCCGGCGGTTCGGCCGCCCATGAAAAAACCCGCGCGGCCGGCCGGCCCGCGGGTTTCGTTTCTTCTGGCGGGGAGGGGCTCAGATCTTGCGGCCGCGGTACCACTCACTGCCGCGCATCAGGGCCGCCTGCTGGGCCTCGCGCTGGCGCTGCTCGGTCTCGCGGGCCAGGGCGTCCCATTCCTCCCAGCAGGAGTCGCTCACCTCCAGGCCCTCGATGCCGGCCTGCGGGCACAGCACCTGGCTGGCGGCCCGCAGACGTTCGCTCAGGCTGCCGATCAGGGTGGCGGGGCGGGTGGGGGCGATGGCGCTCATGGGGGTACTCCTGGCTCGCCTCCACTGTAGAGAGCCACTCCCGGCCACGCCACCCGCGAACGCAGGGCGCACACCCCCCGCAGCTGCGGGGGGAGGGGCTGTCGGCTTCAGGCGGGCTTCAGCGTGCAGACAGGTGCAGGCGCAGGCGACGCATCAGGCTGCCCAGCAGGGGCACGTCCTCGTAGAGCTGACGCGCCGGGTCCCAGTGGTCCTGGTGCACCAGCACGCGGCCCTGCTCGTCAAAGCGCAGATGGCTGGTGCCCTGGATGCAGCGCGGCGTGCCCTGTTTGTCGCGCGAGCGGAAGTGGAAATTCCACAGCAGGAAGGCACCGCCGCCGGCGCCCAGGGCGGCGTCCAGCACCTCGAAGCGGGGCGCGTCCACGGTCTCGAACATATGCTCGAAGACCCGTCGGATGGCGGCCGGGCCGATCACCTCATTGAAGGGGTCGACGAAACGGGCCTGGGGCGCGAACAGGGTTTCCAGCGCGCCCAGGGTGTTGGGGGCCAGGGTTTCGTAGATGGCGATCAGGCGCGTCAGGCGCGGATCCTTGCAGGGCAGGTGGTCCAAGGCGGAGCTCTTGTGGGGGGCTGAGGGTGGGCGGGTCAGAGCCCCGTGGTGCGACGCACGGCCCCGACATAGAGACGGTGCGGCAGCAGTTGTAGCAGCTTCAGCCAGTTGGTGAAGCGGCGCGGGAAGTGGATGTCGAAGCGGCCCTGGGCCCAGCCGCGCAGGATGTGCTCGGCGGCCTCCTCGGGCGAGATCAGGGCCGGCATGCGAAAGCGGTTCTGTGCCGTGAGCGGGGTTTCCACAAAGCCGGGATTGATCACCGACACGCCGATGCCGCGCGGCTGCAGCTCCAGGAAGAGGATCTCGGCCAGGTGCTGCATGGCCGCCTTGCTGGGCCCGTAGGCCAGGGCCTGGGGCAGGCCGCGGTAGCCGGCCACGCTGGCCACCAGGCTCAGATGGCCATGGCCCTGGCGCAGCAGCTGGGGCAGCAGGGGCTCCAGCATGCGCAGGGCGCCCACATAGTTGATCTCCAGATGACGCAGCATGGGCTCCAGCCGGTAGTGCGCCACATCCAGGGCCTCGTAGTGCCCGGCGCAATACATCACCAGGTCCACCTGCCCGGCGCGCGCCATCAGCCGGGTCCAGGCCTGCTGCAGGCTGTCGGGATCGGACACATCCAGGGGCAGGGCCTCGGCGCCGGCATGGGTCTGGCAGAACTGCGCCAGGGCCTCGGCCGAGCGGGCCGAGACCAGGACCTGGGCGCCGTGCTGGTGCAGCCGCGCGGCCGTGGCCCGACCGATGCCCGAGGAGGCACCGATGATCCAGACGACGCGACCGCGCCAGTCCTGCAGCTTGGGATTGGCAGACATGGGGAGCTGTTCGCTTTTTTGGGTCTCAGGCGCGGCGCAGCGAGATCAGCACCTCGCCCACCTGCACGCCGAACTTGCTCATGGTGGCGCGGTTGAGCACCGTGCTCTCGTCGATCAGGTACATCCAGTCGTCGAAATCGATGTCGTAGACGCTGCCGCGCACCGGCACCTGCAGGGTGTAGCGCCAGTTGAAGGCCGGCCCCACCGATTCGCCCAGGGCCTCGCCCACCACGTCGTCGGCGCGGCCGCTGTAACGGTTTTCGCCCAGGCGCTGCAGGCGCCAGACGCGGCGCTGGCGCTCGCCGTCGTCAAAGAGGAAGTTCTCGTCCAGCGTGCCGCGATCGCCCTGCCAGCTGCAGTCCAGCGTGGCATAGAGGCGGCGCGCGATCTTGCCGCCGCGCTCGCTCACGATGCCGTGGGCCAGCACCCGGCCGTCGAAGAAGCGGCGCAGGTCGAAGACCGGGGTCTGGCCGCGGTGGTCGGCCAGGCTGGGGCCGCTGGAGCAGCCGCTGAGCAGGGCGCCGGCAGCGGCACCGCCGCCCAGCAGCAGGAGTTGGCGTCGGGTGGGTGTAGGCATGGTGGTCTCTTGGGGCAAGCGGTGGTCAGGGTTCGGCGCCCGGGCCGCGCGCCCAGTGCCACAGCAGGGCAACGGCCAGCAGCTTGAGGGCGCAGGGCAGGGCCACATAGGCCAGGCCCAGGGCCTGCAGGGCCTCGGGGGCGCGGGCGCCGGGGGTGTAGCCGGCCAGGGCCAGCAGGGGCAGGGCCGCGCCGGCGGCCAGGCCCAGATTGAGCTTGCTGGCGGCCGTCCACCAGCCGGCGTAGGCGCCGGACAGCGCGCCATGGTCGGCCCGCTGCACCAGACCGGTCAGCAGGGCGCCAGGCAGGGCCAGATCGGCCCCCAGGGCCACGCCGCTGGCCAGGCAGACGGCGAGGAAGCCGCCGCGGGCGCCGGGCGGCAGGGCCAGGGCGCCCGCAAAGGCCAGCACGGCCAGGCCCATGCCCAGCAGCCAGCCCCGGCTCAGGCCCAGGCGCGCGACCAGGCGCAGCCACAGCGGCACCGAGAGCGCAGCGGCCAGAAAGTAAGCCGAGAGGTAGAGCGGCAGGCCCTCGGCGTCCTGCAGCCGGTCCTGCACAAAGAAGATCAGCAAGGTGGCCGGCACGGCGCTGGCAATGCCATTGGCCATGAAGACGGCCAGCAGGCCGCGGAAGGGCTTGTTGCGCAGCGGGGCGCGCCAGGCGGCATGCAGCTCGGCGGCTGTGGCGGTGGCGGGCGGGCGTGGCGCGCCGCGCAGCAGCAGGGCCAGGCCCAGGGCCAGGCTGAGCAGCAGCACGCCCGTGCTCCAGGCGAGGCCCAGCAGGCTGGGCAGCACGCTGGCCAGCAGCACGCCCACCAGGCCACAGCCCTCGCGCCAGGCCACCACGCGGGCGCGCTGGGGCGCATCGCCGCCCAGGCGGGTGCCCCAGGCCTGGTGCAGCACGCTCAGGGCGCTGAAGGCCAGGTAGGTGAACACCAGGCTGGCCACCAGCCAGCTCAGCAGGGGCGCGGGGGCGGCCGCGTAGTCGCGCCAGGGCGGGAAGAAGAGGGCGGCAAAGCCCAGGCCCAGCAGCAGGCCGGCCAGCAGGGCCAGGCCGCGCACGGCGCCCAGGGAGCGACCGAAGAGCCGGTCCACCCCCTGGCCGATCAGAGGGTCCAGCAGGGCGTCGGCCGAGCGGGTGAGCAGCAGCACCAGGCCCAGCAGGGCCAGGGGCACGCCATGCTGCTGGGCATAGTGCTGGGGCAGGCTCACATAGAGCGGCAGGGCCAGAAAGGCCAGGGGCAGGCCCAGGGCGCCATAGGCCAGGCCGGCGCGTGCAGGCAGGGCCGCGGGGGTGTTCACGCGCGCAGCTCCGGGCCCAGCAGCTGGCGGCGCAGGGCCGGGGCACTGGTGCTGGGGGCCAGCCAGATGCCGAAGAAGCGGCGCGCGAACTCGGCGTCCTGCGTCTCGGCGGTGGGACGGCCGTTGTGCAGAAAGCGCACGCGGCCCGAGGGGTCGGACAGGCCAGTCAGGCGCTCGCCCGCGCTCACATCCGGGAAGGCGCGGCGCATCAGGGCCAGCCACTCGCTGGCGCGGCCCTCGTCCAGCGGGCCGGCGCGGCGCATCTCCTCGACCGAGCGCTCGGCAATGGCCTCGCCCTTGAGGCTGCGCGCGTAGCGCAGCTCCAGGGCCAGGGGCTGGCGCAGATAGTCGCTGCCCAGGGGGCCAGGCGGGGCCCAGAGCCGCGCCTCATAGACCTGGAAGCCGAAGTAGCGGAACTCGCCCGCGCCCACCAGGCGCGCCTCGGGCAGGGCCTGACTGACCTCGGGCGGCGGCGCGCTCTGAGCCCGCAGGCTCAGAGCGGGCAGGCCGGCGGCCAGCAGGAGCAGGGCCCGGCGCTTCATGCCGCGTCCAGCGGGCGGCGCAGGGTGAACTGCACCACATCGGTATCGCCCTGGGCGAAGCCGGCCTCGCAGTAGGCCAGGTAGAAGCGCCAGGTGCGCATGAAGCGCTCGTCGAAGCCCTGCTCGCGCAGCACGGCCTCGCGCTCGTTGAAGCGCTGATGCCAGCGCTTGAGCGTCTCGGCATAGTCGCGGCCGAAGGGCAGCTTGCGCTCCACGGCCAGGCCGTGGCGGTGGGCCTGGGCCTCGAAGGCCGAGACGCTGGGCAGCAGGCCGCCCGGGAAGATGTACTGCTGGATGAAGTCGGTGGAGCGCACATAGCGCTCGAACAGGCTGTCGCGGATGGTGATGGTCTGGATGCAGGCGCGGCCGCCGGGCTTGAGGCACTGGCGCAGGGTGCTGAAATAGCTGTCCCAGTACTCGCGGCCCACGGCCTCGAACATCTCGATGGAGACGATGGCGTCGAATTGCGGGGCGGGGCGGGCCTCGCCCAGCTCGCGGTAGTCCTGCAGGCGCAGGTCCACCTGGGACTGCAGGCCGGCCTGGGCCACGCGTTCGCGGCCCCAGGCCAGTTGCTCGTGCGAGAGTGTGATGCCGGTGACCTGGGCGCCATAGTCGCGCACCGCCGTCATGGCCAGGCTGCCCCAGCCACAGCCCAGCTCCAGCACCCGGCTGCCGGCCTGCACGCCGGCCTCGTCCAGGGCGCGGCGGATCTTGGCCTGCTGGGCCTGCTGCAGATCACCTTCCAGCCGGCCTTCGAACCAGGCGCTGGAGTAGCTCATGCTGGGGTCCAGCCACTCGGCGTAGAAGGCATTGCCCAGGTCGTAATGGGCGTGGATATTGCGCGCGCTGCCGCGGCGGGTGTTGCGGTTCAGGGCATGGCGCAGCAGATAGACCAGGCGCCCCCACCAGGCGCCATAGACCACGCGCTCCAGGGCCTCGCGCTCGGCCAGCAGCAGCTTGAGCAGGGCGGCGAGATCGGGGCTGTCCCACAGGCCCTGGATATAGGCCTCGGCAAAGCCGATGTCCCCGCTCTTGAGCGCCATGCTGAAGACGCGCCAGTCGCGCAGCTGCAGGGCGGCGCGCAGGGGGCCGCGGCCCAGGCTGAGCTGCTGACCGTCGGGCAGGCTCAGCTCGAGCTGACCCTGGCTCAGGCGGCCAAGCAGGCTCAGCACGCGCCGCGCGCTGGCGGGCAGCGTCGAGGGAAGGGAGAGGGTGCTGGCGGTGGTGGTGTTCATCGGCTCAGGAAGTTCTCGGGGGCCGCGGGGCGGCGATGGAAGGGCACGCGCTTGAGCCACAGGCGCAGCGCGTGCCAGTGAATGCGCAGCACGACGCCCAGGGTGAGCAGGGGCGTGCCGAAGAAGGCCTGCAGCAGGCTGCGGCCGGTCAGCGGGTGCAGGGCGCCGCCCAGGCTGGTCTGCAGCAGCGGGCCCTGGGCATCGTCATGGTCCACACGCACGAGGGCGTGGTGGGGCGGGCTGGCGGCGGCCTCGCGCTGCAGCTGGAAGCGAAAGCGGTAGCGGCCCTCCAGCGCGCAGAAGGGCGAGACATGCAGCACCTTGCCGGCGCTGAGCTCGGCGCCCAGACGCAAGTCCGGGCCGCTGAGCAGGTAGCAGTGGCGGTCGCCAAAGGTGTTGTTCACCTCAGCCAGGAGGGCCGCGGGCGAGCCATCGGCGCGCAGGGCCCACCAGAAGCTCACCGGCTTGAAGGTGTGGCCCAGGATGCGCGGATAGGTCTGCAGCCAGATCTCGCCATCGGCGTCGTGGATGCCCTCGCGGGCCAGCAGCTGCTCGAACCAGGCGAGGGCGTCGGGGCCGCCATCGCCGTGGTCGCGATCGGCGAAGCTCAGCAGGCCCCAGCGGTTGCGGCGCAGCCAGGGTTCGGGCTGCTCACGCAGACGGCGCAGGGGCAGCATCAGGAAATAGCTGCGGTGCCGGAACTCGTGCACGGCCGGGCGCAGGCGCTTGTGCCAGACCTGGCCAAAGCCCAGCAGGGCGCGTGCCGGCGGGGCAGAAGCGAAGCTCATGCAGCCAGCTCCAGCGCGGCGTGGTGGCGGCTCAGGGCGGCGGCCACGTTCTGGCCCGAGGCCAGGCCGTCTTCATGGAAGCCATAGCCGGTCCAGGCGCCGCAGAACCAGGTGTGGCGCTGGCCCTGGATCTGATCCAGCTGGCCCTGGGCCTGGATGGCGGCCAGGTCGAAGATGGGGTGGGCGTAATCGAACTCGGCCAGCACGCGCTCCGGCGCGGGCTCGCGCAAGGGGTTGAGCGAGACGATGACAGGCTGCTGCCAGGGCAGGACCTGCAGGCGGTTGAGCAGGTAGTGCAGGCAGACGGAACCGGCCTCGCGCGGCCCAGCGCTGGCGTGGCCGGGCGGCAGGGAGGACTCATAGTTCCAGGCGGCCCAGGCCAGGCGGCGGCGCGGCAGCAGGCTCTCGTCGGTGTGCAGCACCGCGCGGTTGGGCTGATAGCGGATGGCGCCGAGCAGGCGGGCCTCGTCGGCCGTGGCGTCCTCGCCCAGCAGGCGCAGGGCCTGGTCGCTGTGGCAGGCCATCACCACCTGGGAGAAATGCTCCACGCCGCGCCCGGTGAGCACCGTGGCGCCGGCCGCGTCGCGCCGCACGCCATGCACCGGCTGGCCCAGGCGCACATCGGCCAGCTCGGCCATGATGCGGCGCACATACTCGCGCGAGCCGCCGCGCAGGCTGCGCCACTGCGGCCGATCGCTGATGCTGAGCAGGCCGTGGTTGTGGCAAAAGCGGATCAGGGTGGCGATGGGGAAGTCCAGCATCTGGCCCGTGGGGCAGGACCAGATGCAGGCGACCATGGGCAGCAGATAGCCCTCGCGGAAGCGTGCGCCGAAGCTGTGGCGGTCCAGGAAGCGGCCCACGGGCTCGGCCAGGGCGCGGTCCTCGTTGCGCTGGGCCAGCTCGGTGCACAGGCGGTTGAAGCGCAGGATCTCGCTGAGCATGCGCCAGAAGCCGGGGCGCAGCAGATTGCTGCGCTGGGCGAAGACGCTGTTGAGATCGCTGCCACACCATTCCAGGCCGGGGGCCTGGACGGAGAAGGACATGTCGGCGTCGGTGGGCTCCACGCCCAGCTCCTTGAAGAGCTGGATCAGGCGCGGGTAGGTGCGGTCGTTGAAGACCAGAAAGCCGGTGTCCACGCCATGGCGCACGCCGTCCAGGGTGATGTCCACGGTGTGGGCATGGCCGCCGGGGCGGCCGTCGGCCTCGAACAGGCTCACCCGCTCAGGCCCCAGGGTCTGACTGAGGCTGCGGGCGGCGGCGAGGCCGGCGATGCCAGCACCGATGACGGCGATACGTTCCACGTGATGACTCCAGGTGAACTTGCTAGTTTTGGGAAATACTAGTCAGTTCACATTTGAGTCGTCAAGTATAAATTTTGAACTTATCTGTATGAATGGCTAGAATCCGTGCCATGACTCGCGTGTCTTTCAAAGAGCAGGTGCAACGCGTCCGCGAGGACGCCATCGTCGGGGCGGTGAACCGCCTGCTGGCCAGCAAGGGCTATGAGCTGATGACGGTGGACGAGGTGGCGGCGGAAGCCGGCCTGTCCAAGGCCAGCCTGTACAAGCACTTCACCTCCAAGGAAGAGCTGGCCGCTGCGGCCATGGTGAAGGTGCTGGAGCGGACCTTGCAGCAGGTGGAGGATCAACTGCAGGCCTCGCCTGCGGCGTCCGCCCTGGTGCAGTTGCAGGAGCTGGTGCGCTGGACCCTGCGCACCCAGCTGGCCGGCGAGATGCCCAGCCTGCCGGCCCAGAACTCGCGCCTGGTGGCGGCGCTCAAGGAGCATCGCGACTATATGAACCGCCTGCTGGAGCTCAGCGACCGGCTGGGTGAATGGATTCTGGCGGCCCAGGGAAGCGCCGATATCGATCCGGGTCTGCCGCCCGAGCTGGTGCTCTACACCCTGTTTGCCCGGGCCTGCGATCCCGTGGTGGGCCTGCTCAAGGCCGGCGGCCAGCACAGCGATGCGCAGATCGTGGACTGGGTCACCGCCACCACCTTCCGCGGCCTGGCCGGTGCCGCGACTTCGCCTCAACGCAAGTCGCGTTGAGGCCGGGTTGGCGCGCCATGAAAAAGACCCGCCGAAGCGGGTCTTTCTGGGCGCTGTTTGAAGAGCGCGAGAGGGTCTGGGCTCAGGCCGCGCTGCGTTCCAGCTCGACGTTCACGCTGTCCTCCAGCGGGGTGATGTTCTGAGCCAGCTGGCCCTTGGGGCCCTGGATCAGATCAAAACTCACCCGGCCGCCTTGGCGAAGCGTGCGAAAACCCTCCATCTGGATGGCGGAGAAATGTGCGAACACATCCTCCCCGCCCATTTCTGGTTCAATAAAGCCGAAGCCCTTGGCGTCGTTGAACCATTTCACAGTACCCACAGCCATAGCCGTCTCCATCCCGGTGTTTTTACTCCGGCGCGGATTCTCAAAGCCGGCTGTCGGCACTGTCAATTCAGGACCTCCCCGGAGAGTAGTTGTACGGGGGTGTGCGGCGGGCGGTTCGCAATGTCCTCTTGCAGAGCCGGTCCGGCACCCCATCTATAGAATCGGACCATGCCTGATTTTCCCGAACAGCCGCCCGCGCCACCCTCCAAACCGCCCGCTCAGCCGGGGCGCGAAGAGGGTGAAGGCACGACCGTCCTGGAACGGGTGCCGCAGAAGACGGAGCCGCCCCGCCTGTACCAGGTGCTGATGCTCAACGACGATTTCACCCCCATGGAATTCGTCGTCATGGTCCTACAGGAATATTTTCGTCATGACCTGGATACGGCAACCCAAATCATGCTGAAAATCCATCACGAAGGTCGTGGGGTCTGCGGTGTTTTCACCAAGGACGTCGCGGCCACCAAGGTCGAGTTGGTGCTGGCCGCGGCAAGGCGCGCCGGACACCCCCTGCAGTGCATTATGGAGGCCGCATGATTGCGCAAGAGCTTGAAGTCAGCCTGCACATGGCGTTTGTCGAGGCACGCCAGCAGCGCCACGAGTTCATCACCGTGGAACACCTGCTGATGGCGCTGCTGGACAACCCCTCGGCGGCTGAGGTCCTGCGGGCTTGCTCCGCCAATATCGATGATCTGCGCAAGAGTCTGGCGCAGTTCATCAAGGAAAACACGCCCACGGTGGGCGGCACCGAAGAGGTGGACACCCAGCCCACGCTGGGTTTCCAGCGCGTGATCCAGCGCGCCATCATGCATGTGCAGTCCACCGGCTCGGGCAAGAAGGAAGTGACCGGCGCGAATGTGCTGGTGGCCATCTTCGGCGAGAAGGACTCGCACGCCGTCTACTACCTGCACCAGCAGGGCGTGACGCGCCTGGACGTGGTGAACTACATCGCCCACGGCATCAAGAAGAGTGAACCGCCCGAGCCCCAGGGCTCCGGCAAGGGCCAGGAAGGCAATGGCGGCAACGAGGCCGAGCGCGAAGAGGGCGAAGGCCAGGGTGGCGGCAAGGGCTCGCCCCTGGAGCAGTTCACCCAGAACCTCAACCAGCAGGCCAAGGACGGCAAGATCGATCCCCTGATCGGCCGCGAGGGCGAGGTGGAGCGCGTGGTGCAGGTGCTGTGCCGCCGCCGCAAGAACAACCCGCTGCTGGTGGGTGAGGCCGGCGTGGGCAAGACCGCCATCGCCGAGGGCCTGGCCTGGCGCATCACCGAAGGCCAGGTGCCCGATGTGCTGGCCGACAGCGTGGTGTATTCGCTGGACATGGGCGCGCTGCTGGCGGGTACCAAGTACCGCGGCGACTTCGAGCAACGCCTCAAGGCCGTGCTCAAGCAGCTCAAGGACCAGCCCAACGCGATTCTCTTCATCGACGAGATCCACACCCTGATCGGGGCCGGCGCGGCCTCGGGCGGCACGCTGGACGCGAGCAATCTGCTCAAGCCGGCGCTGTCCTCCGGTGCGATGAAGTGCATCGGCGCCACCACCTTCAGCGAGTACCGCGGCATCTTCGAGAAGGATGCGGCCCTGTCCCGCCGCTTCCAGAAGGTGGATGTGGTGGAGCCCTCCGTGGAGCAGACCGTGGAGATCCTCAAGGGCCTGAAGTCGCGCTTCGAGGAGCACCACAGCGTCAAGTACGCCCTGGGTGCCCTGCAGGCCGCCGCCGAGCTCTCGGCCAAGTACATCAATGACCGCCACCTGCCGGACAAGGCCATCGATGTGATCGACGAGGCCGGTGCCGCCCAGCGCATCCTGCCCAAGAGCAAGCAGAAGAAGACCATCACGCGCAACGAGGTCGAGGACATCGTGGCCAAGATCGCGCGCATTCCGCCGGCTAGCGTTTCCAGCGACGATCGCGGCAAGCTCAAGAGCCTGGACCGCGACCTCAAGAGCGTGGTCTTCGGCCAGGATCCGGCCATCGACGCGCTGGCAGCCGCCATCAAGATGGCGCGTTCGGGCCTGGGCAAGCCGGACAAGCCCATCGGCAGCTTCCTGTTCAGCGGCCCCACCGGCGTGGGCAAGACCGAGGTGGCCAAGCAACTGGCCTATATCCTGGGCATCGAGCTGATCCGCTTCGACATGTCGGAGTACATGGAGCGCCATGCCGTCAGCCGCCTGATCGGCGCGCCCCCGGGCTATGTGGGCTTTGACCAGGGTGGTCTGCTGACCGAGGCCGTGACCAAGAAGCCGCATTCGGTGTTGCTGCTCGACGAGATCGAGAAGGCGCACCCCGACGTCTTCAATGTGCTGCTGCAGGTCATGGACCATGGCGCGCTGACCGACAACAACGGGCGCAAGGCCGACTTCCGCAATGTGATCATCATCATGACCACGAACGCGGGCGCCGAGACCATGAACAAGTCCACCATCGGCTTCACCAACAAGCGCGAGCAGGGTGACGAGATGGGCGACATCAAGCGCCTGTTCACGCCCGAGTTCCGCAACCGCCTGGATGCCATCGTGTCCTTCCGTGCGCTGGACGAGGAAATCATCCTGCGTGTGGTCGACAAATTCCTGCTGCAGCTGGAAAGCCAGCTGGCGGAGAAGAAGGTGGAGGTGTCCTTCACCGACGCGCTGCGCAAGCATCTGGCCAAGAAGGGCTTCGATCCGCTCATGGGTGCCCGCCCCATGCAGCGCCTGATCCAGGACACCATCCGCCGTGCCCTGGCCGACGAGCTGCTCTTCGGCCGCCTGGTCGACGGCGGCCGCCTGACGGTGGATGTGGACGAGGCCGGCGAGGTGCTGCTGGACATCCAGCCCGCCCCGGGCAAGAAGGACAACAAGCCCAAGGCCGAGCCGGCCACGGCGGGCTGATCGATCTCAAGCCGATCATGAAGAAGAGGCCCCGCGGGGCCTCTTTGTTTTTTGGGGCTTCAGTCCTGCGCCGGATCCTGCCGGAAGAACTCGGCCAGCAGGGTGTAGAGCGGCGGCTGTTCCAGGCGCAGCTCGGCCGGCGCCACGAAGAAGGCCTCCACCGCCACCGCGAAAAACTCTTCCAGGGCCTCGGCACCGTAGGGGTCGATCAGGGTGGCGTAGCCCGCATCCACCTGCTCGCAGAACCAGGCCCACTCGTGCTCCAGCACCTCCAGCCAGCGCTCACGGGCGGCGAGGCTGGGCAGCAGGGGCACGCCGTCGGCCGTGCCATCGGCCATGTCCAGCACATGGGCGAACTCGTGGATCACCACGTTGTAGATGCTGTCCAGCCCCTGCGTGGGGTCAACGCCGGCCTGCATGGGGCCCCAGGCCAGCATCAGGGGGCCGCCCTCCATGGCCTCGCCGGCGAGCTGCTCCTCGTAGCGGTGCACCACGCCGTCCTCGTCCATCACCTCGCGCTGGGCCAGCACCTCGTCGGCATGCATCACGATGCCCACAAAGCCGGCGTAGGCGGCCAGGCCCAGGCGCAGCACCGGCAGGCAGGCCTGGGCGGCCACGGCCAGGGCCACTTCATCCGTGACCTCGAAGCCGCCCACACCGTGGAACTCCTTCTGGGCCAGGAAGAGCGAGCACTGGCGACGCAGCTCGGCCAGATCGGCGGCGCTGCGCCGGGCAATGAAGGGGTAGCGCGCCAGCGTCAGCTGCCACAGCGGCTCGGGAATGGCGCGCTCGCGCAGCACGCGGGCTTCGCGCCGGCGCTGCCAGGCGTCCAGGAGTCGGCTCAGCATCAGCGCGGGCCGCCTGCCTGGCCGGCCGGCGCCATGCGCCGCAGCCCATCGGCGTCCAGCCGGATCACGTCGGCACGCGGTGGCTGATGGTCCAGCTCCCAGTCGGACAGCACCCAGCGCTGCAGCCCCTGGCCCAGCTCATGCACGGCCGGCCGGTGGGTATGGCCGTGCAGCAAGACCTGGCACCGGTGGCGCTGCAGGGCCTCGCGGGCGGCATCGGGGTCAACATCGGCCCAATCCTCCTGCGCCATCTCGCGCTGGGCGGCCCGGCTGGCGTCGCGCAGTCCGCGCGCGATGGCGCGGCGCTCCGCCAGGGGCTTGGCCAGGAAGTCTTGCTGCCAGGCGGCGCCGCGCACCTGGGCGCGAAAGCGCTGATAGCCGGTGTCGGCCAGGCACAGCGCGTCGCCATGGCTGAGCAGCAGGCGGTGGCCAAAGGCCTCGAGCACGCAGGGGTCGGACAGCAGGGTCAGGCCGGCGTCCCGCGCCATGGCGGGACCCAGCAGGAAGTCGCGGTTGCCGGCCATGAAGAACAGCGGTTTCCCGACCGACTTCAGCAGGGCCAGACACCCGGCTTCGAAGGCGTCGAAGCGCGCGTCGTCGCCGATCCAGACTTCGAAGATATCGCCCAGCAGGAAGAAGGCGTCCGCCGGGCTCTGGCGCAGGTGCTGGCGCAGCGCGTCCAGCGTCGCCGGCAGCTCCGGCGCCAGATGGAGGTCGGAGAGGAAGTCAATGGCGCGCCAGGACGGCGGCGCCTTCAGTTCCTCAGACTTCAACCGCCTTCTCGATCACGACGTCTTCCAGCGGCACGTCGTCATGGAAGCCCTTGCGGCCGGTCTTGACCTTCTCGATCGCGTCGACCACCTCGGTGCCGGCCACCACCTTGCCGAACACGGCATAGCCCCAGCCCGAGGGGCTTTCGCTCTTGAAGTTCAGGAAGCCGTTGTCCACGGTGTTGATGAAGAACTGGGCCGAGGCGGAGTGGGGCGCATTGGTGCGCGCCATGGCCAGGGTGTACTTGTCGTTCTTCAGGCCGTTGTTGGCCTCGTTCTGGATGGTGGCGTCGGTGGGCTTCTGGTTCATGCCCACTTCGAAGCCGCCACCCTGGACCATGAAGCCCTTGATCACGCGGTGGAACACGGTGCCGTCGTAGTGGCCCTTGCGCACATAGGCGAGGAAGTTCTCCACGGTAACCGGGGCCTTCGCCGCGTCGAGTTCGACACGGATCAGGCCGTGGTTGGTATGCAGTTCAACAGTCTTGGTCGTCATTTCTTGGGCTCCACAATGGCCTTGTTGATGATCACGGGCTCCAGCGGAAGGTTTTGATGCATCCCGGCATTGCCCGTGGGCTTGTTACGGATCTTGTCGACCACTTCCATGCCCTCGATCACGCGGCCGAAGACGGCGTAGCCGCGGCCGTCGCGCGCATTGGCGGCGTCGAGGAAGGGGTTGTCGACGGTGTTGATGAAGAACTGGGCGGTGGCCGAGTTCGGGTCACCGGTGCGCGCCATGGCGATGCTGCCGCGCACATTGTTCAGGCCGTTGCCGGCTTCCAGGGGAATGGGCGCGCGGGTGGGCTTTTGCTCCAGCTTGGGCGTGAAACCGCCACCCTGGATCATGAAGTTCTCGATCACGCGGTGAAAGATGGTGCCGTTGTAATGGCCGGCCTTCACGTACTTGATGAAGTTGTCCACGCTCTTGGGCGCCTTCTCGGCGTCCAGCTCGATGCGGATATCGCCTTCGCTGGTGCTGAGCTTGACGGTCTGGGCCAGGGCAGGTGCCGCGGCCAGGGACAGGGCAAGGACGAGAGGGGTCAGGATGCGCATGGGCGGTCGATCACGAGGGCCGGCGGGCGGCCCGATGCGGTTGAAAGAATCAGGGCTCGGGCGCCAGGGCCTGCGCCGCGAACCCGGTGGATTGTCGCTCAGCGCCGCGCGGCGGGCACGGACTCGGCCACCAGGGCCTCGGCGCGGCGCAGCTTGAGCTGCAGGGGCGCGGTGTCGCCGCTGCTGTGGCGCAGGGCCTGGCCATAGGCGCGGGCGGCCAGGCGCAGTAGCACATCGCCCAGATTCTCCTGGGCCTGGGCGTGCTCGGGCTGCAGGCGCACCGCCTGCTCCAGGGCCCGCTGAGCCTGCTCCAGCTCGCCGCGGCCGGCGTAGATCACGGCCAGATTGTTGAAGGGGTCGGCCAGGTCCGGAAAGTCCTGGGTCAGGCCCCGCAGGGCAGCTTCGGCCTCGCGGGTCTGGCCCTGCTCCATCTGCATGACGGCCAGGCTGAAGCGCAGCCGGGCGTCATTGGGTTTGAGGTTCAGGGCCTGGCGCAGCACGCCCATGGCCTCGCTGCGCTTGCCCTGCAGCCACAAGGCCTGGGCCTGGTCGAGTTCCGCGGCTGCGGCGGTGCCGATGAGGGTGGCGGCGAGCAGCAGGGCGATCAGGGCGGGCTTGTGCATAGGGGAGGGCGCTGAATGGTGAGGCGCTTCTGGCGGCCGGGCAGGGCGGATCATGGGGCCGGCGGGTGAGCCGGTATACTGGCGCGCTGATTCTACGGGGCCGCAGCCCGGCCTGCCTGCCTTCGACCCTGCCCGCGCCCCGACCTCGGGATGCGGGGCCTGACGGCCGAAGCCGCCGGGGCAGAAGCTGGCATCATCACCTCATGTCCTCCACCCTGCGCATCTACAACACGCTGACCCGAGCGGTCGAGCCTTTTGCCCCCATCGAGCCTGGCCATGTCCGCATGTATGTCTGCGGCATGACCATCTACGACCTGTGTCATGTGGGGCATGCGCGGATGATGATGGCTTTCGACGTGGTGCAGCGCTGGCTCAAGGCCTCGGGCTACCGCGTCACCTATGTCCGCAACATCACGGACATCGACGACAAGATTATCAAGCGCGCCGTGGAGCGCGGCATCAGCATCCGCGAGCTCACCGACGAGATGATCGCCGCCATGCACCGCGACATCGGCGCCCTGGGCGTGGAGCGTCCCACGCACGAGCCGCGCGCCACCGAGTACGTGCCCCAGATGCTGCAGATGATCGGCACGCTGGAAGGCAAGGGCCTGGCCTACCGCGCCAGCAATGGCGATGTGAACTACGCGGTGCGCAAGTTCCCCGGCTACGGCAAGCTCTCCGGCAAGTCGCTGGACGATCTGCGCGCCGGCGAGCGCGTGGCCGTGGACGATGGCAAGCTCGATCCCCTGGACTTCGTGCTCTGGAAGGCAGCCAAGCCCAGCGAGCCCGAGGACGCCAAGTACGCCAGCGAATTCGGCCCCGGCCGCCCGGGCTGGCACATCGAGTGCTCGGCCATGAGCTGCGCCCTGCTGGGCGAGCGCTTCGACATCCATGGCGGCGGCATGGACCTACAGTTTCCGCACCATGAGAACGAGATCGCGCAGAGCGAAGGCGCGCTGGGGCAGCCCTTTGTGAACTTCTGGGTGCACAACGGCTTCCTGAACGTGGACAACGAGAAGATGTCCAAGAGCCTGGGCAACTTCTTCACCATCCAGGATGTGCTGAAGAAGTTCGATGGCGAGACCCTGCGCTACTTCATGCTGCGCACGCATTACCGCAGCCCCTTCAATTTCAGCGACGCCCATCTGGAAGACGCCCGTGGCGCCCTGCGCCGCCTCTACACCGCGCTGGACGCGGTGGGCGAGGTGGAGGCGGGAGCCATCGACTGGGCCCATCCCCAGGCCGCAGCCTTCAAGGCCGCGATGGACGACGACTTCAATGTGCCGGCCGCCCTGGCCTCGCTGTTCGAGCTGGCCAGCGAGATCAACCGCAGCGGCTCCCTGGACGCGGCCCGCCTGCTCAAGAGCCTGGGCGCTTGCCTGGGCGTGCTGCAGCTGGCGCCGCGCGCTTATCTGCAGGGCGGCAGCGGTGTGGACGAAGCCAATATCCAGGCGCGCATCGACGCGCGTGCCGCGGCCAAGGCCGCGCGCGACTTTGCCGAGGCCGACCGCATCCGTCAGGAGTTGCTGGCCGAGGGCATTGTGCTGAAGGACACGGCGCAGGGCACGAGCTGGGTGAAGGCCTGAGGTGGGACGCGCTGCAGCGGGGGTGACCCCGGACTATTGGGACGAGGCGTGCCGCCATCTGGCCAAGCGCGACCGCGTCATGAAGAAGCTGATCCCGCAGTTCGGCGAAGCCCGGCTGCAGGCGCGAGGCGATGCCTTCACCACCCTGGCCCGCTCCATCGTGGGCCAGCAGATCTCGGTCAAGTCCGCCCAGTCGGTGTGGGACAAGTTCGCGGCCCTGCTGCCCGGGCCCACCACCCGGGTGCAGCCCGCGGCCGTGCTGGGTCTGGCGCCGGAGAGCTTGCGTGGCGCCGGCCTCTCGGCCCGCAAGGTGGACTATCTGCGCGACCTGGCCCAGCATTTCGAGGATGGCCAGGTGCATGTGCGTCAATGGACGCAGATGGACGACGAAGCCATCATTGAGGAGCTGGTGGCCATTCGCGGCATCGGTCGCTGGACGGCCGAGATGTTCCTGATCTTCCACCTGATGCGGCCCAATGTGCTGCCGCTGGACGATGCCGGTCTGATCAAGGGCATCAGCGAACATTACTTCTCCGGCGAGCCCGTGTCGCGCGCCGAGGCCCGCGAGCTGGGCGAGGCCTGGGCCCCCTATCGCTCGGTGGCCACATGGTACATTTGGCGCAGCCTCGATCCGCTGCCCGTGGAATTTGACTAGGCAGGCCCGGCGCCCAACAGGTGCAAGAGCCCTTCATCGCTGAAAGAACCAAGCAGGATGAGCAAGAAACACTTTCTCGAATTCGAGCAGCCCATTGCCGAGCTCGAAACCAAGATCGAAGAGCTGCGCTATGTGCAGAGCGAGTCGGCCGTCGACATCTCCGAAGAGATCGACCGCCTCTCCAAGAAGAGCCAGCAGCTGACCAAGGACATCTACGCCAATGTGGCGCCCTGGCAGGTCTACCAGATCGCCCGCCACCCTCAGCGTCCCCAGACCCTGGACTATTGCGCCGAGGTCTTCACCGAGTTCCAGGAACTGCACGGCGACCGCCACTACGCGGATGACGCCGCCATCGTCGGCGGTCTGGCCCGTTTCAACGGCCAGGCTTGCATGGTGATCGGCCATCAGCGCGGCGCCGATGCCAAGGAGCGCACCCTGCGCAACTTCGGCATGCCGCGCCCCGAGGGCTATCGCAAGGCCCTGCGCCTGCTGAAGCTGGCCGAGAAGTTCGGCCTGCCAGTCTTCACCTTCATCGACACCATGGGTGCCTATCCCGGCATCGGTGCCGAGGAGCGTGGCCAGTCCGAGGCCATCGGCCGCAATATCTTCGAGATGGCCCAGCTGGAAGTGCCCATCATCGCCACCGTCATCGGCGAGGGCGGCTCCGGCGGTGCCCTGGCCATCGGCGTGGCCGACCAGGTGCTGATGCTGCAGTTCTCGGCCTACTCGGTGATCTCGCCGGAAGGCTGCGCCTCCATTCTCTGGAAGACCAGCGAGCGTGCCGCCGAGGCCGCCGAGGCCCTGGGCATCACCGCCCACCGCCTCAAGGCCATGGGCCTGGTGGACAAGATCGTCAACGAGCCGGTGGGCGGCGCCCACCGCGACCAGAAGGCCATGGCCTCCTACCTGAAGCGCGCGCTCAATGACGCGTTGCGCCAGGTCAGCGATCTCAAGCCCAAGGAACTGCTGGAGCGTCGCTACGAGCGCCTGCAGGCCTATGGCCGCTTCTCGGACACCAAGAGCCGCTGATACGCCGGTGTTGCCCGATGCGCCGGCGCCCCATGCCGGCGTCTTCGCCGTCGCCTACAGCGGCGGCCGCGATTCCACCGCCCTGCTGCACCTGAGCGCGCGTCGGGCCCAAGCCCTGGGCCTGCGTGTGCTCGCCCTGCATGTGCACCACGGTCTGAGCGCCCACGCCGATGCCTGGCTGGCACATTGCGAATCGCAGTGCCAGGCCTGGGCCGCCCAGGGCCTGCCACTGAGCTTTCATTGCCGTCGTCTAGCCGGGGCGCCGGCCGCCGGCCAGAGCATCGAGGCCTGGGCCCGCGAGGGACGCTACCGCGCGCTCAGCGAGATGGCCGGGCAGGGTGGAGCCGACCTGCTCCTGCTGGCCCAGCATCGCCGTGATCAGGCCGAGACCTGGCTGCTGCAGGCCTTGCGCGGCGCCGGCGCGGCGGGCCTGGCGGCCATGCCGGCCCTGCAGACGCGCGAGCAAGGCCTGGTCTGGGCCCGGCCCTGGCTGGACCAGCCGCGCGAAGCTATCGAAGCCTATCTGGCCGAGCAGGGCCTGAGTTTCATCGATGACGACAGCAATGGCGACGTGCGCTACGCCCGCAACCGCCTGCGTCTGCAGGTCTGGCCGGGTCTGAGCGCGGCTTTTCCTGTGGCCGAGGCTGCGCTGAGTCAGTCCGCCCAATGGGCCCAGCAGGCGCTGGCGCTGCAGCGAGAGCTGGCGGCGCAAGATCTGCCCCCGCTGTGTTCGGATCAGGGCCTGGATGTGGCGGGCCTGCTCGGGCTCTCGCCCGCGAGGGCCAGCAATGCCCTGCGGGCCTGGTTGCAGCAGACCCTGGGCCAGGCCGCACCGGCCAGCCTGGTGCAACGCCTGCTGGCCGAACTGCCCGGGCGTCGCGTGGGCGCCTGGCCTTGCGGAGCGGGCGAGTTGCGGCTTTACCGGGGAAGGCTTTGTCTGGGGGCCGCAGCCGCGCGCGATCTCCAGGCCGAGTTCGGCCCGCTGGACCTCAGCCGTCCCGGCTTTCACGCCCTGCCGCAGGCCGGCGGCGGATGGTGGGTGGAAGCAGCCGGTGAGGGTGAGGCCGGCTTGCCCGCCCCGCTGCTGCAGGCCGTGCAGGCGCGGCCGCGCCAGGGCGGCGAGCAGTTCCAGGCCCAGCCGCGCGGCCTGCCCCGCAGCCTCAAGAAATGCTTTCAGGCGGCGACCGTGCCGGCCTGGCAGCGCAGCGGTCCGCTGCTCTTTGCGGGCGATCGCCTGCTCTGGGTGCCGGGGCTGGGGGCGGATGCGCGCGCCTGGGCCGAAGCCGGTGCGCCGGGGCTGAAGCTGCGCTGGCAGGCCGATTCTGTGCCCGCTCTGTAACGTCCATGTCAGTTTTGCTGCAGCGCGGCAGCTAGAATCTTGGGCTGCGAAAAGCGGCGCAAACTGCCCGATTCCGGGCCCCGACTCCCGCGTTGAAGACTCCCCATGGCCTTGATAGTTCACAAGTACGGCGGCACCTCGATGGGATCGACCGACCGTATCCGCAACGTCGCCAAGCGTGTCGCCAAATGGGCGCGTGCCGGGCATCAGATGGTGGTCGTGCCCTCGGCCATGAGCGGCGAAACCAATCGCCTGCTGGGCCTGGCCAAGGAGCTGTCGCCGGCCGGCGCGAGCACGCCCGAGCTGATGCGCGAACTGGACATGATTGCCGCCACCGGTGAGCAGGTCTCGGTGGGCCTGCTGGCCATCGCGCTGCAGGCCGAAGGTCTGGAGGCGGTCAGCTACACCGGCTGGCAAGTGCCCGTGCAGACCGATTCCTCCCACACCAAGGCCCGCATCGAGAGCATCGATGATGCCAAGGTGCGCGCCGACCTGAGCGCAGGCCGGGTGGTGGTGATCGCCGGCTTCCAGGGCGTGGACGAGGACCAGAACATCACGACCCTGGGCCGTGGCGGCTCCGACACCTCGGCCGTGGCCATCGCCGCGGCGATGAAGGCCGACGAGTGCCTGATCTACACCGATGTGGACGGTGTCTACACCACCGACCCGCGCATCGTGCCCGAGGCGCGCCGCCTGCACACCATCAGCTTCGAAGAGATGCTGGAGATGGCTTCGCTGGGTTCCAAGATCCTGCAGATCCGCTCGGTGGAGTTCGCCGGCAAGTACCGTGTGCCGCTGCGCGTGCTGTCCAGCTTCACGCCCTGGGACATCGATATCAACGAGGAAGCCAAGTCCGGCACCCTGATCAGTTTTGAAGAGGACGAAAAAATGGAACAAGCCGTCGTGTCGGGCATCGCCTTCAACCGTGACGAAGCCAAGGTGACCCTGCTGGGCGTGCCGGACAAGCCGGGCATCGCGTTCCAGATCCTGGGCCCGGTGGCCGATGCCAATATCGATGTGGACGTGATCATCCAGAACGTCTCGCAGGACGGCAAGACCGACTTCAGCTTCACCGTGCACCGCAATGACTATGCGCGCGCCATCGAGCTGCTGGAGAAGACCGTCGGCCCGGCCGTGCAGGCCGCCAAGGTGGTGGGCGACCAGCGCATCTGCAAGGTGTCCATCGTGGGCATCGGCATGCGCTCGCATGTGGGCGTGGCCTCCAAGATGTTCCGCGCGCTGAGCGAGGAGGGCATCAATATCCAGATGATCTCCACCAGCGAGATCAAGACCTCGGTCGTGATCGACGAGAAGTACATGGAGCTGGCCGTGCGCGCCCTGCACAAGGCCTTTGACCTGGACCAGGAACAGGCCGCCTGAAAATTCTCAATGAATTTTGCTTGGGGCCTCAAAATCTTGGTATAGAATGCGAGGCTCTGCTGGAGACGTGACCGAGTGGCCGAAGGTGCTCCCCTGCTAAGGGAGTATGTGGGCAAAACCTGCATCGAGGGTTCGAATCCCTCCGTCTCCGCCAGCAACATATTCCGAGACGTCCCAAAACGTCTCACAAGGAAAAACAGAAAGCCCGTTTCCCCAGTGGAGACGGGCTTTTTTGTTTCCCGACGGCCAAGAGCGTCCGTTGACAGCCTGACGCGCGTGGGGGTACTTTCTGGGGGTACGTTGCTGAACGGGTGGGGGTACTTTCCTCCAGCCGGCCCCAGGGATGGTGTCATGGCGCTGACCGATATCGCCGTCAGGCAGCTCAAGCCTGCCGACAAGCCGTTCAAGGTGGGGGACGAGCGTGGGCTCTACCTGCTGATCAACCCGCAGGGCGGCAAGCTCTGGCGCTGGAAGTACCGCTACCTGGGCAAAGAGAAGCTCATGGCCCTGGGCAGCTACCCTGATGTCTCCCTGGCCCAGGCCCGGGACAAGCGCGATGCGGCTCGTAAGCTGCTGGCCGCTGGCGGTGATCCCATGGGCGAGCGCCACGCCGCCAAAGTAGCCCAGCGGGTGGCCATGGAGGACTCGTTCGAAGCGGTGGCCCGGAAGTGGTGGGAGACCTGGAAGGGCGCCCGCTCTGATCGCCATGCCGACTACGTGCTGAGACGACTGGAAAGCGATGTGTTTCCCGCCATCGGCCAGCGGCCCATCTCGGCCATTGCCGCGACCGAACTGGTGGTCATGGTGAAGCGGATTGAGGCGCGTGGTGCCCTGGACATCGCCAAGCGCTCACTGCAGACCTGCGGCCAGGTCTTTCGCTATGCGATTGCTCATGGCAAGGCCGCACGCAACCCGGCGACCGATGTGCGGCCCAGCGATGTGCTGCCCTCACGCAAGAAGAGCAACTATGCGCGGCTGGACAGCAGCGAGCTGCCCGAGCTGCTGCGCAAGATCGAGGTCTATCAAGGAGCTGCCATCATCTGCCGCAGCGTGCGCAGCAAAACCAGGCCACGAGCCAGCGCATCGTCGAGCTGGCCCATGAGCGGCGACGGTTTCGCTACCAGAAGCCGTGAGGACCGATCAGGGGCGCGAGTTCACGTGCCGAGCTTTCATCGCTTGGGCGCAGGCCCAGGGAGTGCGATGAATTGGCTGCCGTTCCTATGCACGTACGGATCGAGTCGAACTTGTTGCGTTTGAGCAGGCTCAGACCCGATTCGCTTGGTTTGTCTCATGCTGGCTCGTATGAGCAAGCGTTTTCCGATGACACCGTCCAAGCCCGAAAGAGTCTGTTGGGGCTGTGACTTGTACTGTCGTGCCGACGATATGCGATGTGGCAACGGTAGCATCGCCACCTCCCACCCAAGTGAGCTATTCGGTAGTGACTGGATGTCCTGGGGGCTCGACGCTACTGCAGAGGTAAACGCGCCAAGGGGCTCGGCCCCAGCGTCAGTGGGCATCGCCAAAAAGGGGCAAGACCAAGGGCAGTAGGCCCAGCGTTCGAGCGCTGACACACTTGCGCAGAGGGGCGGTTGAGAGTTCGCTGAGGACTGGACCTGAAGCCGTAGCACCTGAGCCCTTTGCAGGGCTATCGAAACCGCGGGTGCAAAGTTCCAAACAGGATGCACTTGCAGAAGGTGGACGTGCGGCCCGCTTGACATTCGTCAAGCATCTGCTCGTGTCCTGGAACTATGGTCTCGCGACCATGTTTCATCGCACTCGCAGCCTAGTGGGCAAGTTAGCGCTCATCCAGACCAGCTTCCTGGTCATTGCGCTGGCTTCCATAGCTTTCACCGTCTGGGTGTCCTGGCAGCTGGAGGGCGGAGCCGGCGCCATCAACGAGGCGGGCCGCATGCGCATGCTGAGCTATCGCATGACGCTGGCCCAGGCGGCGCGGGACGCGGGCAGTCTTGCGAGCGATGTCCGCGATTTCGAGCAGATGCTGGCCCGCTTGCGCAGCGGGGATCCGCAGCGACCGCTGTTTGTGCCGGATACGCAGGATTGCCGGGAACGTCTTGAGGAGATCGAGCGGCAGTGGCCCGTGCTCAAGGCCGCCCTGTACGAGGATCTGTCGCCGGCCCTGATGCGCCAGCACGCCGACGTTTTCGTCGCGCGCATTGATGGCCTGGTCGGTGCCATTGAGCACACGATCGCAGCCCGAACCTCCATACTGGGCGGACTTTGCCTGGGTTTGGTGGTGTTGGTAGTCGCAGCCTCCGTCGTCTTTGTGACGGGCACTTATGTCTGGATCGTCCATCCGTTGCAGCGCCTACGCGAAGGCTTGCAGCGCGCCGCCGCCGGTCAGCTTGGAGCCCGCGTGGATGAGTCTGCTTCCGTCGAAGAGTTTCGGGAGTTGGCGCAGGGTTTCAACCGCATGGCCCAGGCCCTGCAACAGGCCTACGAGGGGCTGGAAGGCAAGGTCAAGGAGAAGACGGCGCACCTGGCCCGGCAGAACGAGCAGCTGCAGGCCCTCTACGAGGTGGCGCAGCTGGGGCATCAGACCGAGGGCGGTCTGGAGGCGCTGGCCCAGACCTTTGCCGAGTGCCTTGCCCGGATCGCCCGGGCCGATGCCTGCGCGGTGCGCCTGTCGGCCCAGGGCGGCGCCCGCTGGATCATGCTGGCCCAGACCTGCCTGCCGCAGGCCATGGTGGAGTCCGAGCAATGCCTGGAGCATGGCAGCTGTGCCTGCGGTGCGGCGCCGGCGCCCGAGGGTGCACGCGTCATCCCCATCCTGCGGGAAGGGCAGGCCAGCCTGGGGCACTGCGCCGCAGCAGGCTACCAGACCGTGGTCTCGCTGCCCATGCGCAGCGGCACCGGCGCGATCGGCGAAGTGGAGCTTTTTCACTATGGCGAGCAGCGTCTGGGCGAGCAGGAGCGCCAGCTGCTGGAGGCGCTGGTCGGCCAGTTCGCCACCCAGGTCGACAATCTGCGCCTGGCGGCGCGCGACCGTGAGATGGCGGTCTCGGAGGAGCGCAATCTGCTGGCGCAGGAGCTGCACGATTCCATCGCTCAGGTGCTGGCCTTCCTGAAGATCCATGTGCAGCTGCTGCATGGCGCCGTGCAGCGCCGGGATGAGCAGGAGCTTATGCGCAGCCTGGCCGAGATCGACACCGGCGTGCGCGAGTGCTACGCCAATGTGCGCGAGCTGCTGGTGCATTTCCGGACCCGGCCGGGGCATGAGGACATCGAGCATGCGATCCGCACCATGCTGGCCAAGTTCGAGCGCCAGAGCGGCGTCACCACCCATCTGCAGCTGCGCGGCACCGGTCTGCCGCTGCTGCCCGACCAGCAGGTCCAGGTCCTGCACATCCTGCAGGAAGCCCTGTCCAATGTGCGCAAGCATGCCCAGGCCGACCATGTGAGCCTGCGCGTGGACCAGGCCCCGCACTGGCGCTTCGAGGTCCAGGACAACGGGCAGGGCATGCCGGTGCAGGCCACCGAGGCGGAGCCCGGTGCCCAGGTGGGCCTGCAGATCATGCGCGAGCGTGCTGCGCGCATATCGGCGCGCCTGGACATCGAGCGGCCGTCCGAGGGCGGTACCCGCCTGGTGCTGACACTGCCACGCCAGGACCTGATGCCGGCCGCCCCGACGCAGCTCGACAAGGAGGAAGTGAGCGCATGAGCCTGCCCCTGTGCATACGCGTGCTGGTAGTCGATGACCACACGCTGTTCCGGCGCGGCCTGATTGCGCTGCTGAAGCAGGAGCCCGCCGTGGAGGTGGTGGGCGACGCCGCCGACGCCAGCGAGGCGATACGGCTGGCCCACGGCCTGAAACCCGATCTGATACTGCTGGACAACCACATGCCCGGTGTCAGCGGCATCGCCCTGCTGCCCACCCTGAGGCGGGAGTTGCCCGAGGTGCGTGTGCTGATGCTGACGGTCAGCGAGGACGAGCAGGACCTGGCCGCAGCCCTGCGGCATGGGGCCCAGGGCTATCTGCTCAAGACCGCCGATGGCGACGAGCTGGCGGCGGCGCTGATACGCACGATGCGGGGCGAGTCGGTGATCAGCCCCGAGATGAGCCACAAGCTGCTCAATGTGCTGCGCGGCCCGGCCGGAGGGCCGGCTGCGGCCGAGCCCGTCGAGGCCGCCGAAGCGCCGCCCGACGCGGAGCTGGCCTCCCTGTCCCCGCGCGAGCTGGAGATCCTGAAGGAGCTGACCCTGGGCGCCAGCAACAAGGAGATCGCGCGTGCGCTCAGCATTGCCGAGAGCACGGTCAAGATCCATGTGCAGCACATCCTGCGCAAGCTCAAACTGAGCTCCCGCGTGCAAGCGGCGGTGTGGGGCAGCGAGCGCGGACTGGGCAGCCCCCGGCCCGCAGGCTGATCCGGCTTCCCGGCTTCCCGGCTTTCGCAGCGGCCCCGCATCCTTGCATCGGGCCCGGCCCTGCAGGCTTGATCTGCCGCAAGTGCGCCGCATCGGGGCGTGACGCTACCCCTTCGGAACTATCGATGCCTGTGGCGACCTAGTCCTTCTGCGCGGCAGGCATCGCCCCTTGGTGGATGCACAGCGCGTCCGGCGCTTCCTACAGTGACTGCAAGTTCACAAGCAGCCTGGGAGCGCAAGCCATGTCCTCCAGTTCGAGTGCCTCGCAGCCGGCCAGCGGCCGGGCCCTGTCCGTCCTGATCGTCAGCACCCTGGCCTTCACTGTGTGTTTCATGGTCTGGATGATGTTCGGCGTCATCGGCATCCCGATCAAGAAGCAGCTGGGCCTGAATGCCACCGAGTTCGGTCTGCTGACCGCCACGCCGGTGCTGACCGGTTCCCTGATCCGGGTGCCCCTGGGCATCTGGACCGATCGCTACGGCGGCCGCATTGTGTTCTTCGCCCTGATGCTGGCGTGCGTGATCCCGATCTGGATGATGAGCTATGCCAGCAGCTACTGGCAGTTCCTGGTGATCGGCCTCTTCGTGGGCCTGGCCGGCGGCTCCTTCTCGGTGGGCACGCCCTATGTGGCGCGCTGGTTTCCCAAGGCGCGCCAGGGCTTCGCGATGGGCGTGTTCGGGGCCGGCAACTCGGGCGCGGCGGTCAACAAGTTCGTGGCGCCGGCCCTGGTCGTGGCCTTCGGCTGGGCCATGGTGCCCCAGGCCTATGCCGCGGTGCTGCTGGGCACGGCCATCCTGTTCTGGCTGTTCAGCGCGCATGACGAGCGCCATGTGGTGGCCAGCAAGGCCAGCTTCGCCGAGCAGCTCCAGGCGCTCAAGGATCCCAAGGTGCTCAAGTACTGCCAGTACTACAGCATCGTGTTCGGCGGCTATGTGGCCCTCTCCCTGTGGATGGTGCAGTACTACGTGGGCGAGTACGGCCTGGACATCCGCGTGGCGGCCCTGCTGGCGGCCTGCTTCTCCCTGCCCGGCGGCGTGCTGCGCGCCATCGGCGGCTGGCTCTCGGACAAGTACGGCGCCCACAGCGTCACCTGGTGGGTGATGTGGGTGAGCTGGATCTGCCTGTTCATCCTGTCCTATCCGCAGACCGACTTCACGGTACAGACGGTCAACGGCGCCCGGAGCTTCCACATCGGCCTGGACGTCTATGCCTTCACCGCCTTGCTGGCCGTGCTGGGCGTGGCCTTCGCCTTCGGCAAGGCCAGCGTCTTCAAGTACATCAGCGACGACTACGGCCAGAACATCGGCGCCATCAGCGGCATCGTGGGCCTGGCCGGCGGCCTGGGCGGCTTTGTGCTGCCCATCATGTTCGGCGCGCTGATGGACCTGAGCGGCATCCGTTCCAGCGCCTTCATGCTGATGTACGGCGTGGTCTGGGTCTCGCTGATCTGGATGTACTGGACCGAGGTGCGCAAGACCGAGCTGATGGGCTCGAACGCCCCGGCCTCGCCCCTGGCGCACTCACACACCCGCTGAAGGAGTCGTTCAATGAACACGACAAGCGCCCGCGCCGGCATGCCCGCATCCTCGGGGACCGGCGCCGACATCGCGGACTGGCGTCCCGAGGACGAGCAGTTCTGGGCCAGCACCGGCAAGCGCATTGCCTACCGCAATCTCTGGCTCTCCATCCCGGCCCTGCTGTGCGGCTTCGCCGTCTGGGGCATGTGGGGCATCATCACCGTGCAGATGCTGAACCTGGGCTTCCCGTTCAGCCAGGCCGAGCTCTTCACGCTGACGGCCATTGCCGGCATCTCGGGCGCCACCATGCGCATTCCGGCGAGCTTCCTGATCCGCATGGCCGGCGGCCGCAACACCATCTTCCTGACCACGGCCATGCTGCTGGCGCCGGCCGTGGGAACGGGCGTGGCGCTGCAGCATCCCGAGTGGCCGCTGTGGGTCTTCCAGCTGATGGCACTGTGGTCCGGCGTGGGCGGCGGCAACTTCGCCTCCTCGATGTCCAACATCAGCACCTTCTTCCCCAAGCGCCTGCAGGGCACGGCCCTGGGCCTGAACGCCGGCCTGGGCAACTTCGGCGTCACCACCATGCAGATCGTGATTCCGCTGGTGATGACGGTCAGCCTCTTCGGCTGGCTGGGCCTGGGCGGCGAGCCCATGGTGCTGGTCAAGGACAGTGGCTGGATCTTCGGCAAGATCAAGGCGGGCACCCCCACCTGGATCCAGAACGCCGGCTTCGCCTGGGTGCTGTCCCTGCTGCCGCTGTCCCTGCTGTGCTGGTTCGGCATGAACAATCTGAAGTCGGTCACGCCCAAGGCCGGCTCGCCGATCACGGCCTTTCTCAAGATCACCTACCTCTACTCGCTGGCCTTCATCCCCTCCATCGGGATGCTCTATCTCTACCTGCCGGCGCCCACCGGCCTGGGCCTGCTGAATATGTGGGTGGCTATCCCGCTGGACATCATCGCGGCCCTGGCCGTGATGCGCCTGGCCGCCTTCGGCGAGATGCGCGAGAACGTGCGCAAGCAGTTCGCCATCTTCTCCAACAAGCACACCTGGAGCATGACCGCGCTCTATGTGGTGACCTTCGGCAGCTTCATCGGCTTCTCCATGGCCCTGCCGCTGGCGATCACGGTGATCTTCGGCTTCCAGCACATCCCCGATGCGGCCGGCGTGCTGCAGCACACGCTGAAGAACCCGAACGCACCTTCGGCCCTGACCTATGCCTGGATCGGCCCCTTCGTCGGCGCCGCCGTGCGCCCGATCGGTGGCTGGATCTCCGACAAGGTCGGCGGTTCCATCGTCACGCAGGTGATCTCGGCCGTGATGGTTGCGGCCTCGGCCGCCGTCGGCTACGTGCTGATGCAGGCCTATGGCTCGGCCACGCCGGAGCAGCACTTCCCGATGTTCATGGGCCTGATGGTGCTGCTCTTTGCCGCCAGCGGCGTGGGCAACGGATCGACCTTCCGCAGCGTGGGCGTGATCTTCGACCGCCAGCAGGCCGGCCCGGTGCTGGGCTGGACCTCGGCCGTGGCCGCCTATGGCGCCTTCATCGCGCCGGTGCTGATCGGCCAGCAGGTCAAGGCCGGCACGCCCCAGACCGCCTTCTATGGCTTCGCCGTGTTCTACGCCGTCTGCCTCGTCCTGAACTGGTGGTTCTATCTGCGCCTCGGCGCCGAGATCAAGAACCCCTGAACCCGATACCTCGAGGACCCACCATGAGTCATTTTCTCGACCGCCTGAGCTATTTCGCTCAACCCAAGGAAGACTTCGCCGGCGGCCATGGCCGCAGCACGGCGGAGGACCGTACCTGGGAAGACGCCTACCGCAACCGCTGGTCGCACGACAAGATCGTGCGCTCCACCCACGGCACCAATTGCACCGGTTCCTGCTCCTGGAAGATCTATGTGAAGGGCGGCATCGTCACCTGGGAGACGCAGCAGACCGACTACCCGCGCACCCGCCCGGACCTGCCCAACCACGAGCCGCGTGGCTGCGCCCGTGGCGCCAGCTACAGCTGGTACCTCTACAGCGCCAACCGGGTGAAGTACCCGATGGTGCGAGGCTCCCTGCTCAAGCACTGGCGCGCTGCGCGCACCGTGGCCAGGACGCCGGTCGACGCCTGGGCCAATATCGTCGAGAACACCGAACAGCGCCGCGAATGGCAGAAGGACCGTGGCCTGGGCGGTTTCGTGCGCTCGAGCTGGGACGAGGTCAACGAGATCGTCGCCTCGGCCAACATCTACACGGTCAAGAAGCATGGGCCGGACCGCGTGATCGGCTTCTCGCCCATCCCGGCCATGTCGATGATCTCCTACGCCGCCGGCAGCCGCTACCTGAGCCTGATGGGCGGTGTCTGCATGAGCTTCTACGACTGGTACTGCGATCTGCCGCCGGCCAGCCCCATGATCTGGGGCGAGCAGACCGATGTGCCCGAGAGTGCCGATTGGTACAACTCGACCTTCATCATCGCCTGGGGTTCCAATGTGCCGCAGACGCGCACGCCGGACGCCCACTTCTTCACCGAGGTGCGCTACAAGGGCGCCAAGACGGTGGCCGTGACGCCGGACTACGCCGAGATCTCCAAGCTGGCCGACCTCTGGCTGCATCCCAAGCAGGGCACGGACGCCGCCCTGGCCATGGCCATGGGCCATGTGGTGCTGAAGGAATTCTTCTTCAAGGACGGCGGGGCAGGGCGCTCGGCCTACTTCGATGACTACGCGCGCCGCTATACCGATCTGCCCATGATCGTGCGGCTGAAGAAGCAGACCGGCGCCGACGGCCGCGAGATCCTGGTGCCCGACCACTATCTGCGCGCCAGCGAGTTCGGGGCCAAGCTGCACCAGGCCAACAACCCCGAGTGGAAGACCCTGGCCTTCGACGCCCAGGGCAAGGTGGTCGTGCCCAATGGCTCCATCGGCTTTCGCTGGGGCCCGAACGGCCGCGAGGACGAGGGCAAGTGGAATCTGGAGAGCAAGGAAGCCAATGCCGGATCGGAGGTGAAGCTCAGGCTCAGCGCGCTGGAGGGCGAGGCGCAGGCGTATGAGCTGGTCGAGGTCGGCTTTCCCTATTTCGGTGGCGTGGAGACGCCGCACTTCACGGCCAACAAGCAGCAGGACGTGATCCTGCGCCGCGTGCCGGCTGTGCGCCTCAAGCTGGGCAAGCATGAGGACGCCGAGGAGGTGCTGGTGGCCACGGTCTTTGACCTGCAGGTGGCGCAGTACGGCGTGGACCGCGGCTTGGGCGACGACTCGCCCGCCAGCTACGACGAGAACAAGCCCTACACCCCGGCCTGGGCCGAGCACATCACCGGTGTGCCGCGCGATCAGATCGCCACCGTGGCCCGCCAGTTCGCCGACAACGCCGACAAGACCCGTGGCAAGTCCATGGTGATCATCGGCGCGGCCATGAACCACTGGTACCACTGCGACATGAACTACCGCGGCATCATCAACCTCCTGATGATGTGCGGCTGCATAGGCCAGAGCGGCGGCGGCTGGGCGCATTATGTGGGCCAGGAGAAGCTGCGCCCGCAGACCGGCTGGACCGCGCTGGCCTTCGCGCTGGACTGGATACGCCCGCCGCGTCAGCAGAACTCGACGAGCTTCTTCTACGCCCACACCGACCAGTGGCGCTACGAGAAGCTGGACGTGTCCGAGGTGCTCTCGCCGCTGGCCGACAAAGCCAAGTTCGGTGGCAGCCTGATCGACTACAACGTGCGCGCCGAGCGCATGGGCTGGCTGCCCAGCGCGCCGCAGCTGCAGACCAATCCCATCACCCTGGTCAAGCAGGCCCAGGCGGCCGGCGTGGACGCCAAGGACTTCGCGGTGCAGGGCCTGAAGGACGGATCGCTGCGCATGAGCTGCGAGGACCCGGATCACCCGGCCAACTGGCCGCGCAATATGTTCGTGTGGCGCTCCAACATCCTGGGCTCCTCGGGCAAGGGCCATGAGTACTTCCTCAAGCACCTGCTGGGCACGACGCACGGCGTGCAGGGCAAGGACCTTGGGCCCAACGATGCGAAGCCGCAGGAGGTGGAGTGGCATGCCCGGGCGCCCGAAGGCAAGCTGGATCTGCTGGTCACGCTGGACTTCCGCATGAGCACGACCTGTCTCTACTCGGACATCGTGTTGCCCACCGCCACCTGGTACGAGAAGAACGACCTCAACACCAGCGATATGCACCCCTTCATCCATCCGCTCTCCACGGCGGTGGACCCGGCCTGGCAGGCCAGGAGCGACTGGGAGATCTACAAGGGCTTCGCCAAGAGCTTCAGCGAGCTCTGCGTGGGGCATCTCGGCGTGGAGAAGGAGCTGGTGCTGAGCCCGCTGATGCACGACAGCCCGGCCGAGCTGGCCCAGCCCTTCGGCGTCAAGGAATGGAAGAAGGGCGAGGTGGATCTGATCCCCGGCAAGACCGCGCCGCAGATGGCCGTGGTCGAGCGCGACTATCCCAATCTCTACAAGCGCTTCACCGCCCTGGGTCCGCTGATGAACAAGCTGGGCAACGGCGGCAAGGGCATAGGCTGGGACACCAAGACCGAGGTGGAGCAGCTGGGCGATCTGAACGGTCGCGTCCGCGAGGAGGGCGTGACGCAAGGCATGCCGAAGATCGAGACCGACATCGACGCCACCGAGGTCGTGCTGCAGCTGGCGCCCGAGACCAACGGCCATGTGGCGGTCAAGGCCTGGGAGGCGCTCGGCAAGCAGACCGGCCGCGAGCATGCCCACCTGGCCCTGCACCGAGAGGACGAGAAGATCCGCTTCCGCGACATCCAGGCGCAGCCGCGCAAGATCATCAGCTCGCCCACCTGGTCGGGCCTGGAGAGCGAGAAGGTCTCCTACAACGCCGGCTACACCAATGTGCATGAGCTGATCCCATGGCGCACGCTCACCGGCCGCCAGCAGTTCTACCAGGACCATCCCTGGATGCAGGCCTTCGGCGAGGGCTTCACAAGCTACCGCCCGCCAGTGGACCTCAAGACGATTGCCGAGGTGGAGAACCTCAAGCCCAACGGCCACAAGGCCGTGGCGCTGAACTTCATCACGCCGCACCAGAAGTGGGGCATCCACAGTACCTACAGCGACAACCTGATGATGCTGACGCTCAACCGCGGCGGCTCGGTGGTCTGGCTGTCGGAGCAGGACGCCCGGGAGGCCGGCATCGCCGACAACGACTGGATCGAGCTCTACAACGCCAATGGCGCGATCGCGGCGCGGGCCGTGGTCTCGCAGCGGGTGAAACCGGGCATGACCATGATGTACCACTCGCAGGAAAAGATCATCAACACGCCGGGCTCCGAGATCACCGGCACGCGCGGCGGCATCCACAACTCCGTGACCCGCATCGTCACCAAGCCCACGCACATGATCGGCGGCTACGCCCAGCTGAGCTACGGCTTCAACTACTACGGAACGATTGGCACCAACCGCGACGAGTTCGTGCTGGTGCGCAAGATGGCCAAGATCGACTGGATGGATGAGGAAAGCACGGAGGTATCGGCATGAAAGTACGCGCGCAAATCGGCATGGTGCTGAACCTGGACAAGTGCATCGGCTGCCACACCTGCTCGGTCACCTGCAAGAACGTCTGGACCAACCGGCCCGGCGTCGAGTACGCCTGGTTCAACAATGTGGAGAGCAAGCCCGGCATCGGCTATCCCAAGGAATGGGAGAACCAGGACAAGTGGCATGGGGGCTGGCAGCGCCTGCCCGACGGTCGCATCGAGCCGCGCCAGGGCGGCAAGTGGAAGCTGCTGATGCGGGTCTTCGCCAATCCGCACCTGCCCCAGATCGACGACTACTACGAACCTTTCACCTTCGACTACGACCACCTGCAGTCGGCGCCCAAGAGCAAGGCGGCGCCCACGGCCCGGCCGCGCAGCCTGATCACCGGCCAGCGCATGGAGAAGATCGAGTGGGGCCCGAACTGGGAGGAGATCCTTGGCGGCGAGTTCGTCAAGCGCTCCAAGGACAAGAACTTCGATGATGTGCAGAAGGACATCTACGGCCAGTTCGAGAACACCTTCATGATGTACCTGCCCAGGCTCTGCGAGCACTGCCTGAACCCGGCCTGCGTCGCGAGCTGCCCCTCGGGCTCGATCTACAAGCGCGAGGAAGACGGCATCGTGCTGATCGATCAGGACAAGTGCCGCGGCTGGCGCATGTGCGTCTCGGGCTGCCCCTACAAGAAGATCTACTACAACTGGCAGAGCGGCAAGGCCGAGAAGTGCATCTTCTGCTACCCGCGAATCGAGGCGGGCCAGCCCACGGTCTGCTCCGAAACCTGCGTGGGCCGCATCCGCTATCTGGGCGTGCTGCTCTATGACGCGGACCGCATCGAGGCCGCCGCCAGCGTCAAGGACGACAAGGAGCTCTACCAGGCCCAGCTCGACATCTTCCTGGACCCGAACGATCCGGCCGTGATCGAGCAGGCGCGCCGCGACGGCGTGCCCGAGGCCTGGCTGGAGTCCGCCCGCAGGAGCCCGGTCTACAAGATGGCGGTGGACTGGAAGGTGGCCCTGCCCCTGCACCCCGAGTACCGCACCCTGCCCATGGTCTGGTATGTGCCGCCGCTCTCGCCCATCAGCGCCGCGGCGCATGCGGGCCAGGTCGGGGTGAACGGCGAGATCCCGGACGTCAAGCAGCTGCGCATCCCGGTGCAGTATCTGGCGAACCTGCTGACGGCCGGCGATGTCGCGCCCGTGGAGCAGGCCCTGGAGCGCATGCTGGCCATGCGCGCCTACCAGCGCGGCAAGCATGTGGATGGCGTGGAGAACCTGGCCGCCCTGGAACAGGTGAAGCTCAGCCGTGATCAGGTCGAGGACATGTACCAGACCATGGCCATCGCCAATTACGAGGACCGCTTCGTCATCCCGACCACGCACCGCGAGTACGCCGAGAACGCCTATGACCTGCGCGGTGGCTGCGGCTTCAGCTTCGGCAACGGCTGCTCCGAGGGGCAGAGCGAGACCAGCCTGTTCGGCGGCAAGCAGCGCCGGACCATCCCGATCAAGACCACGGTGTGAGGGCCCCATGAAGCAAGAAGACATCAAGCTGAGTCCCTTCGCGCTGAGCTGCCGCGTGCTGGCCCGCCTGCTGGACTATCCCGGCGAGGAGCTGCTGGCGGCTCTGCCCGTGCTGCTGACCCTGCTGCGCGAGCGGGGCAGTCTCTCGTCCGCCAGCCTGGCCGGGGTCGAGGGCCTGGTGCTGCAGCTCGCGCGCGGCGAGCGCTACGAGGTGCAGGCCCGCTATGTGGAGACCTTCGACCGCGGCCGCGCCACCAGCCTGCACCTGTTCGAGCACGTGCACGGCGATTCGCGCGAGCGCGGCCCGGCCCTGGTGGACCTGGCCCGCACCTACGAGCAGGCCGGCCTCTTCTTCGAGGCCAGCGAGCTGCCCGACTATCTGCCGGCCGTGCTGGAGTTCGCCTCCACCCAGCCCGAAGCCACGGCGCGCAGCTTCCTCGCCGAGATGGCGCACATCCTCAACAGCATCCACGCGGCCTTGCTCAAGCGCGAGCAGCCGGCCTATGCCGCGGCCCTGGCGGCGGTGCTGGAGCTGGCGGGCGAGCGGCCCCAGGCCCCGAGCGCGCCCGCCGCCGCGGAGGAATCGCTGGATGAAAGCTGGGCGGAGCCGGCGGCTTTCGACGGCTGCAGCAGCCAGGGGCAGAGCCGCCCGGGCCAGGCCCAGCCCATCCACATCGTCAAGAAGAACCCGGCCAGTCAAGGAGTCCGTCCATGAATGCTCTTGCATCGCTCGACTTCGCCCTTTTCGGCGTCTATCCCTATGTCTGCCTGAGCGTCTTCCTGCTGGGCAGCCTGCTGCGCTTTGACCGCGACCAGTACAGCTGGAAGAGCGACTCCTCGCAGCTGCTGCACGCAGGCAGCCTGCGCTGGGGCAGCAATCTCTTCCATATCGGCGTGCTCTTCCTCTTCGTGGGCCATACGGTGGGCATGCTGACACCACACTTTGTCTACGAGCCCTTCATCAGCGCCGGCCACAAGCAGCTGATGGCCATGGTCAGCGGCGGCATTGCCGGCCTGCTGGGCTTTGTCGGCATCAGCATCCTCCTGCACCGCCGCCTGGGCGACGAGCGCATCCGCCGCAACAGCAAGACCAGCGACATCCTGCTGCTGGCGCTGCTGTGGCTGCAGCTGCTGCTGGGCCTGGCCACCATCCCGCTGTCGGCCCAGCACCTGGACGGCGGCATGATGATGAAGCTGGCCGAGTGGGCCCAGCGCATCGTCAGCTTCCGTGGTGGCGCGGTGGAGCTGCTGGCCGAGGCCTCCTGGGTCTTCAAGCTGCATATGTTCCTGGGCATGACGGTCTTCCTGATCTTCCCCTTCACGCGCCTGGTCCATGTGTGGAGCGGCTTCGGCACCCTGGCCTATCTGCTGCGCCCCTACCAGCTGGTGCGCAGCCGGCGCCTGTCGCTGCCGCCCGGACACACCACCCCGCAACGCTGAGGAGCGCATCATGAGCAGTCAACAAGGATGTGGCGGCGGCGCCTGCACCTGCGGCGGCGGGAGTGCCGGCCCGGCCGGCGACGTGAGCGAGGTGCTGGCCACGGACCCGATCGCGCCGGTCGCCCGGGTGAACGAGGTGCCGCTGCACGGCGCGGGCGAATCGCCCGATCCCGAATCCCTGCGCCAGCGCGCCTATACCGAGCTGCTGCGGCAGGCGGCCCAGCAAGCCGGTCTGCTCGAGGCCAGCGACAGGCCGGCCCTGGACGGGGTGCCCAGCGCCGCGGCCTCGGACGCCATCGAGCTGCTGCTGGCCCGCGAGCTGGCGCAGCAGGAGCCCGACGAAGCCGCCTGCCAGCGCTTTCATGCGGCTCATGGCGCACGTTTCGCCCTGGGGGAGCGCGTGCACGCCCGCCATCTGCTGCTGGCGGTCACCGCCGGGGTGGATGTGGAGGCGCTGCGCAAGCGCGGCGAGCATCTGCTGGTCGGCTTGCGCTGCGGCGACGCAGCGGCCTTTGCCGATGCGGCGCGCGAGTTCAGCAACTGCCCCAGCGGCGCTCAGGGCGGCGAGCTGGGCTGGCTGCAGCGCGGCGACTGCGCCCCCGAGTTCGCTGCGGCCCTGTTCGGCCAGGACGAGGGGCATGCGCACACCGGGGTGCTGCCGCGCCTGATCTGCACCCGCTTCGGCTTCCACATCGTGCGCGTGGAGGCCCGCGAGCCCGGCCAGAGCCAGCCCTACGAACGCGTTCGTGGCGCCATCGCGCAGACGCTCAGGCAGCAGTTCTACGTGACGGCGCTGCGCCAGCTGCTGCAGCGCCTGGCCGCCGAGGCCCGCCTGGAGGGCGTGGTGCTGGACGCAGCCGACTCGCCCCTGCTGCAGTAGGCCAGGGCGACGCCTCCATGCCTGCCGACGACCTGCTGCAGCGGCTGCGCCGCTTCAATACCGAGTACTTCCCGCAGTACCAGGCCCGTTTCCGGACGCTGGTGGCGGATGGCCAGCACCCGACGACCCTGTTCATCGGCTGTTCCGACTCGCGGGTGGTGCCCTATCTGCTGACCGGCGCCGGGCCGGGCGAGCTCTTTCTGGTGCGCAATGTGGCGGCCTTTGTGCCGCCCTATGACGGCGTGCTGTGCGAGCGGCACGACGTTGCCGGCGTGGTGCCGGCACGGCGTGCTGCCGACCGGCGCTGGGTCGGCCATCACGGCACGGCCGCAGCCATCGAGTTCGCCGTGCTGTCGCTGGAGGTGAAGCACATCATCGTGTGCGGCCACAGTCACTGCGGCGGCATTCGCGCCCTGTATGGCGAGACGCCCGAGGAAGCCCTCAATCTGCGAGCCTGGCTGGATCTGGGCCGGGAGGCCATGCTGCCGCTCGAGCCCGGGCCGGAGGTCTTGCGACGCACCGAGGAGCGATCCGTGCTTCTGCAGCTGGAGCGGCTGATGGAGTACCCCATGGTGCGCGCCCGTGTGGAACGCGGCGAGCTCAGCCTGCACGGGTGGCACTACATCATCGAGGACGGGCAGGTGAATGTCTTCGATGTGCGCAGCGGAAGCTTCGTGCCTTCGGACAGGGCTGACCACGCAGGGCAGGGCCCGTTTGCGGGTCTGGACTGCACACCTTGATAAGATTTGCACATAGTCTGCCAAGTAGTCGACTGCGTCAAAGTCGTCCTCGAATGCCAAGTCTCCAGGTCCGGGGGACCTCATTCCAGGTGTAGAGGGCCGATCGCTGGGCTAGGTCCAGATTTCCCAGATTGCTCGCACCGAAGTCAAGATCCAGCTGCTTGCTCAAAGCGTAACTAACGCTGAAGCCCGCCAGCACTGTGGGGGGCACGGCCTGGGGCGGCCGGTTCGCCACATCTGACGCGAGCACCATGCCTGCCATGCAGTCGGCACGCAACTGGGCGCGCCAGGATCCGTGCTGCCAGCCCAGCCTGGCGCCCAGGCTGTGGCGTGGACGCTTCTCCAGGCGCTGGCCATGCTCGTCGCGGGCCTCCAGGTACTGGTAGTTCAGCTGGGCCTCCAGCCCTGCCGGCAGCGCCTGGCGCAGGCCCAGCTCAAGGCCGTGCATGCGGGCATGCTCCATGTTCTCGAAGCGCAGGGTCTGGCGCAGGCCGGCGCTGCCCGTCAGCGTGGCCAGGATCAGGTCGTCCACCCGGTTTTCGAAGAGCATCAGCTGCAGCCCGGTATCGCGTCGGTCCCAGGCCAGACCCAGTTCGGCGGAGCGGTTGTGCTCGGGCCGCAGGGCCGGATTGGAGACATAGGTGTAAGGCCCCTCGTCCTCGCTGAAGCCGGGCGTGATCTGCTTGAGCGTCGGCGGCTTGAATCCGGTGCTGTAGCCGCCCTTGAGGGTCCACTGCGCGGCCGGATGCCAGACCGCATACAGGCGCGGGCTGAGCTGGCTGCCGAAGCGGGCGTGCTCGTCATGGCGCAGGCCGCCCGTCAGCGTCAGCGCTGGGCCGAACTCCATCTCGTCCTGGACGAAGAGGGCGCGGTGCGAGACCTGGGCGGACCCGCCCGGCAGGCCCTGATTGAGCAGGCGCTCCTCACGCGACTCGGCGCCGGCGGTGAACAGCTGGCCGGCCCAGCGGCCCGAGGCCTGCAGTTCCAGCACCCGATCGCGCAGGGCATTGGGGTTGAGTGCCGTGACCCCCAGGCTGCGCGAGTTGTCCATCGAGATGCGGCTCTCGTAGGCGCGCACGGTGCTGCGCCACTCGGCGGCTCCACCCCAGTCGGCCTGCCAGTCCAGCGCGAGCTGCTGGCGCGAGATGTCGGTGTCCGACTCGAACACGCGCTTCTTGCCGCTCCGTTCCAGCATCATCGCGTCGCGATCCTCGTGGCCGGAGCGTGCCTCCAGCGTGAGCCGCTGCTGGCCGCCGGGGGCCCACTGCAGGCGCAGGGCGGCGTCTTGCTTGCGGCGGCCCTCCAGGGCCGAGATGCGCGGGTCCACGCTGGAGCCCACGGCGCCGCGGCGGGTCTCGCCCAGCGTGAGCGTCGCGCCCAGTCCCTCGGCCAGCGGGCCGGAGATCCGCAGCCCGGCACGATGCCCGTCCCCGCCGGCCCGCTTGGGGGCGTCGCCCACCGAGCCTTCCAGCCGCACGCTGGCCTGCAGGGCGCGGGCGGGCGCGCGCGTGAAGATCTGCACCACGCCGCCCATGGCCTCGGCGCCGTAGAGCACCGACAGCGGCCCGCGCAGCACTTCGATGCGCTCGATATCGTCCACGGCCACCCAGTCGAGCTGGAAGTCGCTGTGGCCTATCACGCCGTCGCTGGCCCCGATACGGCGCCCGTCCACCAGGAAGAGGGTGTGGCGGGCATCCATGCCGCGCAGGCTGATGGTCTTGCGCCCGCTGATGGTGCGGCCGAACAGGCTGACGCCGGTTTCGCCGCGCAGAGCTTCCAGCACATTGTCGGCGCCGCGCTGCTCGATCTGGGCCGCGGTCACCACGCTGATGGCCGCCGGCGCATCCGCGAGCGCCATGGCGTGGCGGGTGGCCGAGACCACGACCGGAGGCAGGGTCTCGTAGCCGGCGACGCTCTGGGCCTGCGCTGGCAGGCCGAGCAGCGTCAGGGCAGCCAGCATGGTGGCCGAGGGGAGGGGGCTGCGGTGCATGTGTTTCATGGCGTTCGGTTCCTGCTCTTTCATGCCTGCAGCATGCGCGCCCGGTTCGCGCGCCGCCTTGAACCAGTTCGGGTTTATGGAGCTTTGCGCCCGCTTGCTCGGAACTTGAACTGCTTCAAGGACGCCGCCCAGGCGCGGCGGGAGCATGCCGGCGTTCCTCATGCAAGAACCTCAAGGAGAACGCGATGAAGATTGCCACCCTGACCCCGCTGGCCTTTCTGCTGGCCCTGGCCCTGCCGCTGGGCGCCACCGCCCAGGACCGCAAGGACGTGTCGCCGGGCGACGTGAAGTACCACGCGGCGCCCTCACCGCTGGCCGATGTGCCCATGGTCCAGAGCAGCAATCCCAAGGCGCCTCCCATGAGCCAGGCCGAGTTCGATGCCGCGCGCAAGATCTATTTCGAGCGCTGTGCCGGCTGCCACGGCGTGCTGCGCAAGGGCGCCACCGGCAAGCCCCTGACACCCGACATCACCCTGGGCAAGGGCACGGACTATCTGAAGGTCTTCATTGCCTATGGCTCGCCGGCCGGCATGCCCAACTGGCAGACCAGCGGCGAGATGAGCGAGCAGGAGGTGGACGTGATGGCGCGCTACATCCAGCACGAGCCGCCGCAGCCGCCCGAATTCAGCATGGCCGACATGAAGAAGACCTGGAAGCTCATCGTGCCGCCACAGCAGCGGCCGAAGAGGAAGATGAATGACTACAACATCGACAACATCTTCTCAACCACGCTGCGCGACAGCGGCGAGGTGGCGCTGATCGATGGCGACACCAAGAAGATCATCAATATCGTCAAGACCGGCTACGCGGTGCACATCTCGCGCACTTCGGCCTCGGGGCGCTATCTCTTCGTGATCGGGCGCGATGCCAAGATCAATATGATCGACCTCTGGATGGAGAAGCCCGACAACGTGGCCGAGATCCGCGTGGGCCTGGAGGCGCGCTCGGTGGACACCTCCAAGTACAAGGGCTTCGAGGACAAGTACGCGATCGCTGGCAGCTACTGGCCGCCGCAGTACACCATCATGAACGGCGACACGCTGGAGCCGCTGAAGATCGTCTCCACGCGCGGCAACACCGTGGACACGCAGGAGTACCACCCCGAGCCGCGCGTCGCCTCCATCGTGGCCTCGCACTTCAAGCCGGAGTTCGTCGTCAACGTCAAGGAGACCGGCCAGACGCTGATGGTGGACTACTCCAATCTCGATGCCCTCAAGGTCACCAGCATCGGCACCGCGCGCTTCCTGCACGATGGTGGCTGGGACAGCAGCAAGCGCTACTTCATGGTGGCGGCCAACCAGAGCAACAAGATCGCCGCGGTGGACGCCAAGGAAGGCAAGCTGGTCAAGCTGGTCGACGTGGGCAAGATCCCGCATCCGGGCCGTGGTGCCAACTTCGTGCACCCGAAGTTCGGTCCGGTCTGGGCCACTGGCCATCTGGGGGACGAGACCATCTCGCTGATCGGCACCGATCCGGTCAAGCACAAGCAGTACGCCTTCACGGAGGTGGCCAAGCTCAAGGGCCCGGGTGGTGGTGCGCTCTTCATCAAGAGCCATCCCAAGAGCCGGCATCTGTACTCCGATACGCCTCTGAACCCGGACTCGGCGGCCTCGCAGTCGGTGGCGGTGTTCGATATCGGGAACCTGGACAAGGGCTACACCGTGCTGCCCATTGCCGAATGGGCGGGCCTGAAGGACGACGGCGCCAAGCGCGTGGTGCAGCCCGAGTTCAACAAGGCCGGTGACGAGGTCTGGTTCGCGGTCTGGTCGGCCAAGAACAAGGAAAGCGCCCTGGTCGTGGTGGACGACAAGACGCTCAAGCTCAAGGCCGTCATCAAGGACCCGCGCCTGATCACGCCCACCGGACACTTCAATATCTACAACACCCAGCACGACGTTTACTGAGCGTCCCCGCCGGCCGGCCCGTCCCTGGCCTCCCGCCCTCCGGGCCGGGCGGTCGGGGCGGGCCGGCCTTGTCTCGACAAGAGAGGGAGGTTCAGTGATGCAAGCCAGGCCGGGCCGGCGGTGGCTGCTGGGTCCGGCCCTGTGTCTCGTGCTGGCCGGCCTGGTGCCGCCGGCGCGCGCGCAGGTCTGTGCCCTGCAGCGGCCGCCTCCGCCCGTGCCGGCGCTGGAGGTCGCGGGCTTGCGGCTGCAGCGCGTCGCGCAGGACGAGCTCCAGCTGCTGGACGCCGGGACCCAGCAGGTCCTGCGGCGCTGGCCGCTGCGCGACCGGCTGGGGCGTGCCGCCGAGGCCGGTGCTGAGCTGCAGCTGATGCAGGCGCCCGAACGGCGCAGCGTGCTGGCCGTGATCGCCGGCCTGCACGAGATCTGGGAGATCTCCCACGACCCGGCCGCCGAGCCGCTCTTCGACGGCTTGGTGCACGACTACCGCATGGGCGAAGGCCTGGCCAGCCCCGGCTATCTGGGCCTGCGCCGCGTGCCCCTGGATCAGACACTGGGCCGGGCGCTGCTGGTGCCCGGCCGGCCCTGGCTGCTGGCGCAGCAGGGCGCGGATGTGGTGCTGGTCCATCTGGACGTGCGCCGCCTCATCGCGCGGGTTCCGCAGGCGGCTCTGGCCAGCCTGCGCGTGGGTCGCGGCTGCGGCTCGGACGAGGCACCCCTGCTGCTGCTGCGCTCCACAGACAGCGCACAGGGCCTGCTTGCGCTGGACAGCCGCGGCTGGCGTCTGGTGGCGCCGCCCCCCGAGGCTCAGGCCGCGATGCGCGAATAATGCGCCAGGCGCTGGGTGTCGGGGATGTGGATGTCGCGCCGGGCCACGTTGATGAGGCCGGCGTCCTCGAGCTCGCGCAGCACGCGGGAGAAATACTCCGGCGTCAGCGACAGTCGCGCCGCGATGGCGGCCTTGCTGACGGGCAGCGAGACCGTGATCGGTCCGGGACGCGGCGACCGGCTCGAGGCCGTCGCATGGTGCTCCAGCAGATAGCCCACCACCCGCCGCAAGCCGCTGTGCAGGCAGCAGGACTCCAGGTCGCGCTGCAGGCCCTGTACCCGCTGCGAGGCGCCCGCCAGCATGCGCAGCGCAAAGGCCGGCTGATGCAGGATCAGCTCCATGACCGCTGCGCGCGGGATGCGCAGCAGCAGGGCAGACGTCAGAGCCTGCGCGTTCAGGCGCTGCTGGCCGGCATTGAACATGCACAGCTCGCCGATGGGCTGGCCCGGGCCGGCGAGCTCGAACACCTTCTCGGCGCCGCTGTCGGCGATGGCGTAGATCTTCAGATGACCGGTGAGCACCATGTGGAAAGCCTCGCAACGCTCGCCGGCCGCGAACAGCATGGCACCGCGCTCCAGGCGCTCCAGCCCGCAGCCGGCATGCGCCACCCGTTCGAGCAGGTCCGGCGCCAGCTCGCCAAACAGCGGCAGCACGGACAGATAGCTCGCAATATCGAATCGGGTGTGGGTCATGGGCGCAAGCTCCTTGGGCATCGGCAACGAGGCGCGATTCTTGGTCTTGGCGGCGCCCGCGGTTTGATGCGGCTCAAGCCGACAGGGGGACTAGTTCCTTGGAACTAGGGCGCCCTAGTTCGTTTGGCGGAGGGGGCGGATCCGGTTTCCGCGCTCAGACCGGCCGGGCCGGATAGCGCGCCAGGCGCTGGGCGTCGAGGATGCGGATGTCGCGGCGCTCGATCTCGATCAGGCCGGCGCTTTCCAGCTCGTGCAGCACGCGCGAGAAGTACTCCGGCGTCAGGCTCAGGCGCGAGGCCAGCGTGGCCTTGCTGACGGGCAGCGACACCGTGATCGTCTCGCCGCTGACGCAGTCCTCCGCCTGCTGGTCGCGCAGCAGGTAGCCGATGACGCGCTGCACGCCGCTGTGCAGCGCGTAGGCCTCCACGTCGTGCACCAGGCCATGCAGGCGCCGCGAGATGCCGGCCAGCATGCGCAGCGCGAAGCGGGGGTCGTGCTCGATCTCGGTCAGCACCGCCTGCTTGCTCACGCTCAGCAGCAGGGTGTCCGTCAGCGCCTGCGCATTGATGATGTAGGGCTTGCCGGTGAACATCAGGGCTTCGGCAAAGCTGTGGCCCGGGCCGGCGATCTCGATCACCTTCTCCTGGCCCGCCGGCGACAGGGCGAAGAGCTTGACCTGGCCGGTGACGGTGACGTGGAACTCCTCGCAGGGCTCGCCCAGGCGGAACACGGTGTCGCCGCGTGCCAGCCGGCGTAGCTGGCAGCCCCCGGCCAGGCGTTGCAGCTCGGGGGGGCTCAGGTCGGTGAACAGGGGCAGCACCGCCAGGTAGCGGGGCAGGTCGAAAGCGCTGCGGGTATCCATGGATGCGGGGCGTGCCGGTCGGGGTGCCCGGATTTTGTGCACCGACCCCGGGGACCGAATTGACGCGCGTCAATGGATGGAGATCAAGCCCGGGCCGACGGCCGAGCGCCGGCCGGCACTCAGCGCACCAGGCTGGCGTAGACGCTGGTCAAGCCGCGCGGCAGCTCCTGTGGCCGCCGGATCTGGGTCCAGCCGCGCGGGCCGAAGAGGTGGGGCAGATAGTCATGCGCCTCGGCGTCTATGCTGACGCAGAAGGGGGTGAGCCCCGCCGCCCGGGCCTCGCGTACGGCCTGGCGCGTGTCCTCGATGCCCCAGCGGCCCTCGTAGACATCGAGGTCATTGGGTTTGCCGTCGGTCAGCAGCAGCAGCAGGCGCTGGCGTTCCGGCCGCTCGCGCAGCTGCAGCGTGGCGGCGCGCAGCGCGGCTCCCATGCGGGTGTAGTAGCCCGGCTTGATGGCCCCCACGCGGGCCTGGACCTGGCTGCCGTGCCGCCAGCTCTCGTCGAAGCCCTTGAGGTGCTGCAGGCGCACATGCTGACGCCGCACCGAGGAGAAGCCCAGCATCGCGAAGGCATCGCCGCAGCCGTCCAGCGCCTCGCCGAAGACGAACAGGGCCTCGCGGATCACGTCGATCACGCGCTGCTCGTTGTTGCAGTGAGCGTCGGTCGAGAGCGAGAGATCGGCCAGCAGCAGCGTGGCCAGGCTGCGCTCCCCGCGGCTGCGGCGTGCGAAGACGGCGGGCTCGGGGCCGCCCCGGGCCTGCAGCAGGGCGCTGTGGCGAACCCAGGCGTCGATGTCCAGGGTCTCGCCCTCGGCACAGCCGCGCTGCCACCGGGGCGCGGCACGTAATACCTCCAGACGGCGGCGCATCAGGGCGGCGCTGTGGCGCAGGGTCGCGCCGGGCACGAAGTCCTGCGCGGGCAGGGCCTGCATCAGCTGCACCGCGCAATGAGCGGGCAGCAGGCGTTTCTTCTTCCAGTCCCATTCGGGCAGGGCCAGGGGGGCGCCCAGGGGAATGTCGTCCTGGGCGGCGCTGGGCAGGTCCAGATCGAACTTGATGCGCGACGCGGTGCTGCGCTGCTGGTGCCTATGCGCCAGGCTCAGGCGCTCCATTTCGTCGGCGGCCAGCCGGGCGTTCTCGTCGGGGCTATCGTCCTCGGGCCGGTCCAGGGTCGCGTGCTCGCTCCAGGTCAGCAGGGATTCGAGCTTGGAGGCCAACAGCAGGGCCGGGCGGCCGTCCCTGGCCTGCTCGTCCAGGCGCCGCGTGCGCCGGCGCGCGCGGCCACCGCTGCGGGACTCGCCCTCATTCGGGCCCTGGGCCGCGGCTGTATCCTCGGCGCCGGGCGCCGCCGGCATCGCCGCCGTGTCGCTCAGGGCTTCGATCCACATCCAGACCGGCGCCACCTCCGCGGGCGAGGGACTGTGCGCGGGCAGGCAGCCGTCTTGCAAGGCGGCCCGCAGGGCCTGCTCGGCCAGGGCCGCCGGGCCGCGCAGACGCGTGGCGGCGGGGCGCAGTGCCAGCTCGGCCTGCAGCAGGCCTTGCCAGCGGGCCTGCAGGCCGGGGCAGCGCTGCAGCGCCAGGCGGCTGGCGCGCAGATTGTCGGCCAGCCAGCCCCGGCCCGGCCGGTAGGCCGCGGCCAGGGCTGCCAGCCAGAGATAGAGGTCGCGGTTCAGCGCGGCGCTGTCGTGCACGGCGATACTCGGGGGCAGTGCCAGCGTGTCGGCGTCCAGCAGGCTGCGCTCGCCGCGCAGGCCGCTGCCGGCCAGGCGCTGCAGCCAGTCGCGCGGACCGCCCAGCCGCGAGGCCGCCGCCGGCACCAGGCGCACGCCCGCCGGTCCGCCCGCGGCGCGAAAGAGCAGGGTGGCGCTGCGCTGCACTTCGTCCAAGGTCACCGCGGCGCCGGTGTGCTCATGGCGCTGCGCCGCGCGGGTGATGAAGCGGTGCCAGTGTTCGCCTATCCACTCTTCCATATCAGCTCCGCTCCTGGTGGCGCTGGCGCAGCGTTTCACGCACCGCGTCCAGGCCGACCTTCCATTCCAGGTTGGCGCCCGGACTGGTCCGGGCGGCGTGCGAGCTCTCGCACTCGGCAAGACACTGCCCGCATTGCACGCAGGAGAACATCATGCGTTTGATATTGCGCGGCTTCAGGCGCATGGGGCAGGTCTGGTCGCAGGCCGAGCCGGTGGGCGCCCGGCTCGTTGCGCAGTCGCGGCAGTCGCGCGCGCGCCCGCGATCGAAGGCCACCACCAGGGCCTTGGGGTTGGCCATCCAGGCCAGGCTCTGGAACAGGCCCACCGCGCAGCCGAAGCGGCAGAACAGATGGCGGGCCAGCGCCATCTCCAGCGTGAGCACGGCTCCGGCGATAAGGATGAAGCGGGCCTCGGCCGCACTCAGCGTGCCGCCCAGCAGATGGCCCCAGACACGCTGCGGCGGCAGCAGATAGCTCAGCAGCGTGATGGCCCACAGATAGCCGAAGAAGGCGCAGGCGAGGAGGAAGAGGGGCCACCAGCGCGCGTCTGCCCGCTGGCCGGACCGCAGTGTCTGCGGGCGCTCCCAGACGCTATGGCGGCCGCAGGCCTTGTGCAGCAGGGCGTTGAGTCCTTCCACCAGGGAGAAGTGGGGGCAGAGCCAGCCGCAGTAGAGCCGGCCCCAGCGCCAGGCGATGTAGAGGAAGCCGCCCACCAGCAGTAGCAGGGGCAGCAGGGCACGCACGATCAGCGTCATCGCCGCCTGGGTGGGCGAGGCCTGATGCCGGGCCAGCGCATCCAGCCCCAGGCTCCAGCGCAGGCCCAGCACCCAGAGTTGGGTCTCGCTCAGGTCAAAGCGCAGCAGATTGAGCGCCGGCGCCAGGAGGAAGAGCGCGAAGAAGGCCGCCTGCGTCAGGCGCCGGCGGCTCTGCAGGCGGGCCAGCGCCAGTTCAGGCATGGCCGTCCAGCGGCCCCAACACGGCGGCCGCCACCTCGGCCAGGGCGGCCACGGTCTCGGCGTCGTCGCTGAGGGCGGCAATCACCGCGGCCTGCACCGCTTGCCCCAGGCCCAGGCCGGCCACGGCCAGGCGAGCGGCCATCACCAGCAGCCGGGTGCTGGCGTTCTCCTCCAGCTCGTGCTCGTTGAGGCGGCGCAGCGCCTGCGCCAGACGCACCAGCTCGGCGGCCAGGGCCTCGCTGCAGCCGCTTTCGGCCTGCACGATGCGACGCTCGATCTCGGGCGCCGGATAGTCCAGCGAGAGCGCGACAAAGCGCTGGCGTGTGCTGGGCTTGAGTCCCTTGAGCAGGTTCTGGTAGCCCGGGTTGTAGCTGATGACCAGCATGAAGCCGGGCGTGGCAGGCACCAGCTCCCCGGTGCGCTCTATGGGCAGGAGGCGCCGATCATCGGCCAGGGGATGCAGCACGACCGTGGTGTCCTTGCGCGCCTCCACCACCTCGTCCAGATAACAGATCGCGCCTTCGCGCACCGCCCGCGCCAGCGGGCCGTCGCTCCAGCGCGTGTCGCCGCCGCTGATCAGGTGGCGGCCCACGAGGTCGGCGGCACTGAGGTCATCGTGACAGCTCACCGTGATCAGGGGCCGGCCCAGACGGGCCGCCATATGTTCCACCAGTCGCGTCTTGCCGCAGCCGGTGGGGCCCTTGATCAGCAGGGGCAGGCGGCTCGCGAAGGCTTGGGCGAAGAGCTCGCATTCTGCGGCCTGGGCTGCATAGAAGGGTGCGGTTTCGCGCAGCGAGTGCATACTCATCTGCCTCTCCCCGCCGCGCTCAAGCGGCCCTCAGCGCACCAGCCGGCAGCGCTTCCTCGTCGCGGCCGGGGCCGACGAAGAAGGCCGCCAGATAGGTCAGCAGGCCGGCCAGGAACATCAGGCCGCCCGCCACCCGCACCCAGTAGAAGAAGCGCAGCTGATCCTGCGTGGCCATGAAGCCGAGTGCGCCCTCGGTGGGAATGCGCTGCAGCCAGACCTGCAGGATGCCGGCGCCGGTCAGAGCCAGCACCATCACCGCCATGCCGATGCTCATGATCCAGAAGCTCCACATCTCGCAGGCCTGGGCGCGCCGGGAGTTGGCTTCGCGGCCGCGCAGTATGGGCATGGCGTAGCTGATCACGGCGATGACCACCAGCACATAGGCGCCGTAGAAGGCAAGGTGGCCGTGCGCCGCGGTGATCTGGCTGCCGTGGGTGTAGTAGTTCACTGGGCTCAGCGTGTGGATGAAGCCCCACAGGCCGGCGCCCAGGAAACCCATCACCGCGCAGCCCACGGCCCACAGCACGGCCGCCTGGTTGGGATGCTCGCGCTTGCGACGCTGCACCATGTTGAAGGCGAACAGGGTCATCATGAAGAAGGGGATGGGCTCCATGGCGCTGAACACGCTGCCTACCCAGTGCCAGTAGCCCGGCAAGCCGATGAAGAAGAAGTGGTGACCGGTGCCCAGGATGCCGGTGACCAGGGCCATGGTGATGATCAGGTAGAGCCACTTGTCGATCACCTCGCGGTCCACGCCGGTGGTCTTGACCAGCACGAAGGCCAGCAGCGCGCCCATGATCAGTTCCCAGGTGCCTTCCACCCAAAGGTGGACGACGAACCACCAGTACATCTTGTCGCGTACCAGATTGCTGGGGTTGACGAAGCTGAACAGGAACATTAGGGCCAGGCCCCACAGGCCCATCAGCAGCACCAGGCTGATCGCGGTCTTGCGGCCCTTGAGCACCGTCATGCTGATGTTGAACAGGAAGGCCAGTGCCACCACGACGATGCCCAGCTTGGTGGGCAGCGGCTGCTCCAGGAACTCGCGACCCATGGTGGCCAGGATGTCATTGCCTGTGGCCTGTGCCAGCGTGGCATAGGGCACCAGCAGATAACCCAGAATGGTGGCCGCACCCGCGGCCAGGAAGATCCAGAACAGCGCCACCGCCAGCCTGGGGCTGTAGAGCTCGGTCTCGGCTTCTTCCGGCACAAGATAGTAGGCCGAGCCCATGAAACCCATCAGCAGCCACACGATCAGCAGGTTGGTGTGCACCATGCGAGCGATGTTGAAGGGGATGTAGGGGAAGAACAGGTCGCCGATCAGGTACTGCAGCCCCAGCGTGATGCCGAAGACGATCTGGCCGATGAACAGGCCGATCGCGCCCATGAAGTACAGGCGCGCGACCGATTGCGACTTGAATTTGAGTGTTGCGGTTTTCATGTTCGGCTCAACCTTCGATATTGGGAGGCCACTTCTCGGTGTCCACGCCATTGGTCCAGCGCAGGAACTCGACCACGTCGTCCAGCTGTGCATCCGTCAGGTGGAACTGCGGCATCTGTCGGCGGCCTGGCGCCTGGGTTGGCTGGGCCTTCATCCAGGCCTTGATGAAGTCGGGGCCGCGACGGGTGTAGACATTGCCCAGCTCGGGGGCGAAGTAGGCGCCCTCGCCCAGCAGGGTGTGACAGCCTATGCAGTTGCGGGTTTCCCAGATGTGCTTGCCCCGCACCACGGCCGGGGTGATCTCGGCCGCCTTGGATCGCTGCGGGATGCGCTGCTCGGTGTCGAAGATGAGCGCCGCAAACAGCAGCACGAAGAACGCCGTGCCGCCGTAGAAGATATTGCGGGCCATCTGGCTGGTGAAGCCTCGGCTCATGGTGGAGGTCCTCCAAGGGAGTTTGGAATGGCCATAGCCTAGGGAAACGCTCGGGAATTTCCTTGAACCTGTACAAGAAATCCATGTTTTTGCCGACCTAGGGCCCCCTGACAACTCGCCGGGGCCGGTGGCGAGGTGATACCGCCGGACTCGGGGTTTGCGCTGGCGCAAACCCATATTTAGTGTTCGAAAGCTAGTCTCGCCCCCACATTTAGTGTTCTGGGCCTGTCATGTCGAATACCCGTTTCCTTGCCGTCCCCGCCTCCGTGCTCAAGCGCGATGGGCGGCGCATGCCTTTCGATGTCCGCAAGATCGAGCTGGCCCTGCAGCGCGCCGGCATCGCCAGCGGCGAGTACGGCAGCGAGGAGCTGGACCTGCTGATGGCCGGCGTGCTGAAGGTGCTGGCGCACCGCTTTGCCGGCGAGACGCCCGGTGTCGAGCAGATCCAGGACGTGGTCGAGCAGACCCTGATCGCCGCCAACCACCTGAAGACCGCGCGCGCCTACATCGTCTACCGCGAACAGCATGCGCGGCTGCGCCAGGACCGCAAAACCCTGGTCGATGTCGAGAGCTCGATCAACGAATACCTGGAGCGTGCCGACTGGCGTGTCCAGGCCAATGCCAACCAGGGCTACTCGCTGGGCGGCCTGATCCTCAATGTGGCCGGCAAGGTGACGGCCAACTACTGGCTCTCCCATGTCTACCCGCCCGAGATCGGCCGCGCGCACCGCGAGGGCGACCTCCACATCCACGACCTCGACATGCTCAGCGGCTACTGCGCCGGCTGGTCGCTGCGCACCCTGCTGCACGAGGGTCTGAACGGCGTGCCGGGCAAGGTGGAGTCCGGGCCGCCGAAGCATATGAGCTCGGCGGTGGGCCAGATCGTCAACTTCCTCGGCACCCTGCAGAACGAATGGGCCGGCGCCCAGGCCTTCTCGTCCTTCGACACCTATATGGCGCCCTTCGTGCGCAAGGACGTGATGAGCTACGCCCAGGTGCGGCAGTGCATCCAGGAGCTGGTCTACAACCTCAACGTGCCCTCGCGCTGGGGCACGCAGACGCCCTTCACCAATCTGACCTTCGACTGGACCTGCCCCGAGGACCTGCGCGAGCAGGTGCCGGTGATCGCCGGCGAGGAGATGCCCTTCGCCTACGGCGAGCTGCAGGCCGAGATGGACCTGATCAACCGCGCCTATATCGAGGTGATGAGCGCGGGCGACGCCAAGGGCCGGGTCTTTACCTTCCCGATCCCGACCTACAACATCACGCCGGACTTCCCCTGGGAGTCGGAGAACGCCGGCGCGTTGTTCGAGATGACGGCCCGCTACGGCCTGCCCTATTTCCAGAATTTCGTGAACTCGGAACTGCAGCCGAACATGGTGCGCTCGATGTGCTGCCGCCTGCAGCTGGACCTGCGCGAGCTGCTCAAGCGCGGCAACGGCCTGTTCGGCAGCGCCGAGCAGACCGGCAGCGTCGGCGTGGTCACCATCAACTGCGCACGCCTGGGTCATCTGCACCGCGGTGACGAGGCCGGCCTGCTGGCCGCTCTGGACCGCTTGATGGAACTGGGCAAGCAGAGCCTGGAGATCAAGCGCAAGCTGATCCAGCGCCTGATGGACCAGGGCCTGTTTCCCTATACCAAGCGCTATCTCGGCACGCTGCGCAACCATTTCTCGACCCTGGGCGTCAACGGCCTGAACGAGATGCTGCGCAACTTCAGCGGCGATGCCGAGGACATCACGACCGAGGTCGGCCACGCCCAGGCCCTGCGCCTGCTGGATCATGTGCGCGCGCGCATCACCGCCTTCCAGGAGGAGACCGGCCATCTCTACAACCTGGAGGCCACGCCGGCCGAAGGCACGACCTACCGCTTCGCACGCGAGGACAGGAAGCGCTGGCCCGCGATCCTGCAGGCCGGCAGCGCCGAGCAGCCCTACTACACCAACTCCTCGCAGCTGCCGGTGGGCTTCACCGACGACCCCTTCGAGGCCCTGTACCGCCAGGAGGCCCTGCAGTCCAAGTACACCGGCGGCACCGTGCTGCACCTCTATATGGGAGAGCGTGTCAGCGACGCCGTCGCCTGCCGCGAGCTGGTGCGCCGCGCTCTCAGCCGCTTCCGCCTGCCCTACATCACCGTGACGCCGACCTTCTCCATCTGTCCCAAGCATGGCTATCTGGCCGGCGAGCATGCCTTCTGCCCCAAATGCGACGCCGAGCTGCTGGCGCGCAAGACCTCTGCTTCCACTTCCAGTCACAAGGAACCGACTCCATGAACATCCCATCCCCCCAAGTCCGCCCGGCGGGCGTCGAGATCCAGCTGCGCGACGAGGAACGCCAGCCCTGCGAGGTCTGGACCCGCGTGATGGGCTACCACCGCCCGGTTGCCAGTTTCAATACCGGCAAGCAGGGCGAGCACAGCGAGCGCTGCTTCTTCAAGGAGCCCGTCGGCACCGCCCGGGCCCGCTGAAGGCCGGCCGCATGCTGCGCATCGGCGGCCTGCAGCCGCTCAGCAGTGTCGACATGCCCGGACGCCTGGCCGCGGTGGTGTTCCTGCAGGGCTGTCCCTGGCGCTGCAGCTACTGCCACAACCCCGAGCTGCAGGCCGTGGCGTCAGCCGCGCCGGGGCGCACGGCGGGCCCGGGCTGGGATCAGGTGCTGCGCTTCCTGGCGCAGCGCCGTGGCCTGCTCGACGCCCTGGTGTTCTCCGGCGGCGAGCCAACCCTGCAGCCCGCGCTGGCGGACGCGATGACCCAGGTGCGGGCGCTGGGCTTCCAGGTGGGGCTGCACACCGCGGGCATGTATCCGCGGCGGCTGCTCGAGGTGCTGCCCCTGCTGGACTGGATAGGCCTGGACATCAAGGCCCCCGAGTCGCGCCTGGATGCGCTGGTAGCGGCCTCGGGGAGCGCGGCCAGGCTGCGCGCCTCGCTGGCGCATGTGCTGCGCAGCGGCGTGGCCTACGAGTGCCGCACGACCTGGCACCCCGAGTTGTTCGCGGTGGAGGAGCTGGACGGCCTGGCCGACGCTCTGGCCGCGCAGGGCGTGCGACATTGGGCCTTGCAGCGCCGCGACGGTGCCCAGGCCGCGGTTCCGGATGCCGCGCGCCTGCAGCGCCTGGCGCGCCCCTTCGCCAGCTTCGTGCTGCGCTGAGCGCCGGACTCAGACCTGACCGCGCGAGGGCAGCTCGGGGATCAGGGGGCCGAGCGCGTCCAGGGTGTTCTTGAGGACCAGGCCGTACTCGGTATCGCCCTCCATCACCAGGGCACGCTCGAAGAAGAGCCGGTCGGCATCGTCCCGGCCGCGCAGCAGGCGCCAGATCGCGTCGCTGCGGGCTCGCAGGGTCAGGGCGGCACCGCCCCGGCCGGGCGCCACCTCGAAGCCCCGGGGGCCCAGCTGCAGCCGCAGCCGCAGGCCCGGCTCCACCAGCTCCAGCTCGACGATGCGGCCCTGCAGGGCCTGGCGCTGTGCCGGGTCCAGCTTGGGCCAGAGCAGAAGATCGAGTGCCCGGGCGGCGACGAAGGAGGGCGGCGCCACCGGCAGGCGTCGTACCAGGCTGCGGCCGTGACTCAGCAGCAGATGCAGAGGTGAAGACTCAGGCATGGCTCAGCGCCTCCATGCCGGGCCGGCGCCGGGCGAAACCACGCACCAGGGCGCCGGGCAGGCGCAGGGCGGCCAGCCGCTCCTGCGCGGTGGCGGCGCAGGCGCCCTGGTTGAGGACGGCGTCGAACTGCTGCAGCACTTCGGCGAAGCCTCGGCTGCAGGGTGAGAGCCGAAGCCGCGCCACGCCCGCAGCGCGCAGGGCGGCGCCCTCGCCGATCAGGCAGTGCAGGGCGGCCGACTGGATGGCGATGCCATTGAGCGCGAGAAAGGGCTGGCCTTCGACGGTGCTGAGCAGCAGGCCGTCCCCGTCGTCGCGGCAGCGGAACTCGCACTGATCCTTGCTGAGCCGGTGGTGCCGGGCGGTGAAGCAGCGCGCCGAGAAGGCCAGCGGCATGCGGCCGAAGCCGAAGACCTCGGTGGGCAGCGGGCTGCTGCCGCCGGGCGGATTGATGCGGGCAATGGCGTCGAGCGAGAGCTCCAGCGGCGGCGCCCAGCCGGTGATGCCGGGCTCGCGCAGATGCTCCTGCAAGGCCCCGGCGCTGTAGATATTGAGATGCGGCCCCAGCACCAGGGGTGGGCGCTCGGCGGCGGGCTGGCGGCTCCAGGCCTGCAGGGCTGCGGCGTCGCCCGCCTCCACCTCGAACTCGCGCTGCTCCGCGATGCGCCGCATCGTGCGCAGCTCGGCCTCGCTCATCAGCAGGGGTAGGGTGGCCAGGCGCACGGTCTTGCCGCAGGCCTGCAGATCGCGGCCCAGGTCCAGCCAGTCCGCCAGGCTGAACTCGTTGCGCCGCGAGCAGGTCACCTCGCCGAGCACCACGGTCTGGGCGGGGCTGTCGGCCAGTTCGGCGTAGGCCTGCAGCAGCTGCTGGCGCGGCCACCAGTACTGGAGTGGGGCCACCGTGAAGGCGATGGAAGGGGTGTCGGTCATGGGCTCTTATCTCCAGGGGCGGTCATAGGCGCCCAATGTGTGCTGCTGACCCTCGGCCCAGCGCGCCAGCTCGGCCTGCCAGGCCGGGGCCACCGTGTAGCGCCCGTCGCCGGCCAGGCTGTCCAGGGCCTGGCGCCACACGCGGGTCACGCCCGCCACATAGCTGGCGCTGCGCTGGCGGCCCTCGATCTTGATGGCCCGGACGCCGCTGGCGGCCAGCTGCGGCAGCAGGGCCAGGGTGTTGAGGCTGGCGGGCTCCTCCAGCGCGTAGTCGCGGTCGCGGCGCTCGCCCACCTCGAAGCGGCCCTTGCAGAGCGTGGGGTAGCCGCGCGCCTCCTGTGGGCCATAGCGATCGATCAGCACCCCGCCCAGACGGGCGTCGACCCCGGCCGGTCCCTCCTGCCACTGCACGGCCGAGGGCGGCGAGCAGACGCCGGCCGTGTTGGGTGACTGGCCGGTGGCGTAGGAGGAGAGGGCGCAGCGCCCCTCCACCATCACGCACAGGCTGCCGAAGCCGAACACCTCGATCTCGACCTCGGTGTGGCGTATCACCTGCTGAACCTGCTGCAGGGTCAGGACGCGTGGCAGCACCGCGCGTTGAACGCCGTAGCGCTGCCGGTAGTACTCGATCGCCTCGTAGCTGCTGGCCGAGGCCTGGACCGACAGATGCAGGCGCAGCGCCGGGTAGTGGTCGCGCGCGTAGGCCAGCATCGCGCAGTCGGCCACGATCAGCGCGTCGGCACCCAGTGCGGCGGCGGCGTCGACCGCGGCACGCCAGGGCGCATCGTCGCGGGCATCGGCATAGGTGTTGAGGGCCATCAGCACCTGGCGACCACGCGCATGGGCATAGGCCACTCCTTCGCGTATCTGCTCGGTGTCGAAGTTCAGGCCAGCGAAGTTGCGCGCATTGGTGGCATTTCTGAGGCCCAGGTAGACGGCGTCCGCGCCGGCGTCAATCGCCAGCGTCAGCGCGCGCAGGGAGCCGGCCGGGCAGACCAGCTGGGGCACGGTTTCACGAGGGGACATGGCAAGCCTGTGTGGCCAAGCGTTGAGGAAGCCCGCAATCTAGGTCTGCGCTGCCCATGTGGTTTTGCTTTGCGACAAACCGGCCGGTCGGACCCGGCCGGTTTGCTGCAAATCAAAAGATTCATATTCAATATTGATTTAAAGGAGGCGGTTCGGCAAAATAGTTCCATCAAAAATGCAACTTATGAAAGCGCCATGACCGCCTTGGAGAATCCCGCCCGCATCGACGTGCGCAGCATTCCGCCGCACGAGCGCCATCCCAGGATCTTTGCCACCTTCGAGCAACTGCCGGTCGGGGGCTGGATCGACCTGGTCAGCGACCATGAGCCGCTGCCCCTGCGTGCGCAGTTCCAGGCCCAGTGGCCCGGCCAGTTCGATTGGGAGACGCTGGAAAGCGGCCCGACGCAATGGAAGACCCGCATCTCGCGCCGCCCGGCGGCCAAGGCCTGCTGCGGCTGCTGCGGCGGTGGCGCGCAATCCTGAAGGTGCCGGCGGCATGGCCTCCGTCTTCGTTCCTCTGCAGGACCCGGTGCCGCGCCGGCGCGCGGCTTTCGCCCTCTGGGAGTTGGGCTTCCGTCCCTTCTACCTGCTGGCCGCCGGCCTGGCCCTGCTGAGCGTGCCGATGTGGGCCCTGCAGTTCTCGGGTCTGCTGGGGCAGGCCTGGCTGCGCGGCCCGGCCTGGCATGCGCACGAGATGGTGTTCGGCTATGCGCTGGCGGTCATCATCGGCTTTCTCTTCACGGCGGGGCGCAACTGGTCGGGTCAGCCCACGCCGACCGGGCGTCCCCTGATGGCGCTGGCCGCCTTGTGGCTGCTTGCCCGGGTGCTGGTGCTCACGCCCTGGGCCTGGGCCGCGCTGCTGGCTAATCTGGCCGTGCCCTGGCTGGCCGCCTGGGGCTTGTGGCGGGCGCTGCGACGCGCCGGCAACAAGCGCAACTACTTCTTCGTCGGCCTGCTGATGCTGATGGGCCTGGCCGCGGGAGCGCTGCACCTGAACCTGATGGGTCTGCTGCGCCTGCCCGCACGCCTGGAGGCCGGCATGGGCCTGCCGCTCGGCCTGGACATCGTGCTCTTCATGATCGTGGTGATGGCCGGCCGCGTCGTGCCCATGTTCTCCAACAACGGCGTGCCGGGCATGGAGGCCCGGCGCGACCCGCGTCTCGAGAAGGCGGCGCTGGGCAGCGTGCTGGCCCTGATGGTGCTGGACGCACTGGGGGCGGGCGGACCGCTGCTGGCCGCCGCGCTGGGGGCTGCCACCGTGCTGCACCTGTGGCGCTGGTGGCTGTGGCAGCCATGGAAGAGCCTGTCCAACGCCCTGGTCTGGGTGCTGCATGCCGCCTATCTGTGGCTGCCCGTGCACCTGGGCCTGCGCGCCGCGGCCGTGCTGGGATGGATCGCACCCGGGCCGGCCACGCATGCGCTCACCGTGGGCGTGATCGGCCTGATCACGCTGGGCATGATCACCCGCACGGCCCTGGGCCATACCGGGCGGCCGCTGCGCGCCGGCCGCTTCGAGACCCTGGCCTATCTGAGCCTGCTGGCGGCGGCCCTGCTGCGTGTTTTCCTGCCGCTGTTCGCGCCCTCCCTGCTGCTGCTGTCGGTCCAGCTCTCGGCGGCGCTGTGGAGCCTGGCCTTCGTCCTCTATCTGTGGCGCTATGCACCGATACTGCTGCGCCCGCGCGCCGACGGCCTGCCCGGATAGATGTGCCCAGAAACAAGGATTGAGTGATGCGACTGACCACGATGAGCGACTACGCCCTGCGCCTGCTGATCTATCTGGGGCGCCATCCGGACCGGCTCTGCACCACGGCCGAGGTGGCGCAGGCCTACGGCATCTCGGAAGCGCATCTGACCAAGATCACCCACCAGCTCGGGTTGGCGGGCTGGATCACCACGGTGCGTGGCAAGGGCGGCGGCATGCGGCTGGCGCTGGAGCCCCAGGACATACGGCTCGGCGAGCTGGTGCGTGGCATCGAGCCCGACTTCTACCTGGTGGAATGTCTGGGCGAGCTCAATGCCTGCACGCTCACCGGCCAATGCCGCCTTACCGGCATCTTCAAGCAGGCCCTGGCGGCCTTTCTCGAGCAACTGGACGCCCATACCCTGGCCGAGCTGCTGCCCGTGCCGCGTCCGGGCGCACGCGCACGCGCCGCCGCGCAGGCGGTGAACCTGGTCCTTCCGCAACGCGGACGCCGTGCCCACGATGACGCCGAGCCCTGATACCCAGGCGCAGCGCGTCATCCCGCTCTATGCCGCCGAAGCCAAGGTCTATCCGCGCTCCGTCAGTGGCCGCTTCACGAACTGGCGCTGGGTCTTTGTCGCGCTGACCCAGCTCTTCTTCTACGGCACACCCTGGCTGCAATGGAACGGGCGCCAGGCCCTGCTCTTCGATCTGGAGACCCAGCGCTTCTACGTGCTGGGCCTGATCTTCTATCCCCAGGACTTCATCTACCTGGCGTCGCTGCTGGTGTTCAGTGCGCTGGCGCTGTTCTTCTTCACCGCAGTGGCCGGCCGCCTGTGGTGCGGCTATAGCTGTCCGCAGACCGTCTACACCGAGCTCTTCCTCTGGATCGAGCGCCATACCGAGGGCGACCGCCAGGCCCGCATCAGGCTGGACGCCGCGCCCTGGGGCTGGGAAAAGCTCTGGCGCAAGAGCGCCAAACAGGGCGGCTGGCTGGCGCTGGCCGGCTTCACGGGTTTCAGCTTCGTGGGCTACTTCACGCCCGTGCGCGAACTGGCGGCCGGCCTGGGCAGCTTCTCGCTGGGGCCCTGGGAGCTGTTCTGGGTGCTGTTCTATGGTGCGGCCACCTATGGCAATGCGGGCTATCTGCGCGAACAGATGTGCAAGTACATCTGCCCCTATGCGCGCTTCCAGAGCGCGCTGATCGACGCCGACTCCCTGATCATCAGCTACGACGCACGACGCGGCGAGCCGCGCGGCGCGCGCTCCAGGAAGAGCGCCGAGCTGCAGGCCCGGGGCGTGGGCGACTGCGTGGACTGCACGCTGTGTGTGCAGGTTTGCCCCACGGGCATCGATATACGCAAGGGGCTGCAGAACGAGTGCATAGGCTGTGCCGCCTGCATCGATGTCTGCGACCAGGTCATGCTCAAGACCGGGGCGGCGCCCGGCCTGATCCGCTACGCCACCGAGAACGGCATGCGCCAGGGCCTGACGCGGCGCCAGATGCTGGGCCGGGTGCTGCGTCCGCGCGTGCTGGTCTACGGCAGCATCATGGCCGCGCTGCTGGCCGGCTTCGGCTGGCGCCTGTCGCAGCGCCAGCTGCTGCTCATCGATGTGATCAAGGACCGCAATGTGCTGGCGCGCCCGATCGCCGATGGCGCTGTCGAGAACAGCTACCGGCTGCAGCTGATCAACCGCAGCGAACGTCCGCTGCGCCTGCAGCTGCGTGCCGAGGGCCTGGCGGGCCTGCACCTGACCGGCGCGGCCACCCAGCCCCTGCGCGTGCCGCCCGCCGGCATCGTCAACCTGCCGGTGCAGCTGCAGCTGCCCCACAGCCCCGGCCTTGCCCCCGGCGCCCACCCGGTGCGCCTGCAGGCGCTGGACCTCGACCGTCCTGGCGCCCGTTTCGAGAGCCAGGCCAGCTTCTACCTGCCGCGCTGAGACCGTGAGCACGCCGGCGCCCCTGGCCCCGCACCGGCCCCTGTTTGCGGCCGCTGCGCTGGCGTGGTTGCTGGGCGCGCTGTGGTGGGCCGCAAGACTCGGCGGCGCGGCCCCGCAAGGTCTGCTGCCTGCCACGACCCTGCATGCCCTGCTGATGAGCCTGGGCTTCCTGCCGCTGTTCATCGCCGGCTTTGCCTTCACCGCGCCGCCGCGCTGGCTGGGCCTGCAGCCGCCCGATGGCCGAGGGTTGCGGCCCTGGGCTGCGCAGGCCTTGCTGGGCTGGGGCTTGCTGCTGGCCGCCGACGTCCTGGGCCAGGCGGTGCCGGCGCGTCTGGCCCTGCTGCTGCCGGCCCTGGCGCTGGCCCGCTTCGCCCTGGGGCTGCTGGCCCTGTGCCGCAGACCCGGCGTCCGGCACGCCCCCCAGGCCTGGGGCATCGCCGCCGGCCTGGGGGCCTGTGCGCTGTTGCTGGCGTTGGCGGCGCTGCAGCTGCCCGATGCCCAGGCCCTGCACCGCCTGGCGCTGCTGGGCCTGCATCTGGCGGTTGGCGGTGTCTTCGTCCTGGCCCTGCAAAGGCTCAGCCCCTTCCTGCACCAGCAGGGACGGCGCGGCCCCTGGCTGCTGGCGCTGCTGCTGGGCGGACTGCTGCTGCGTGTGGCCCTGCCTGCCGACGCGGCCGGCCCGGGGGCGCGCTGGCAGGGCGTGGCGGCGGCTGTCGAGCTGGTGCTGGCCGCGCTGCTGCTGCACGACGCCTTGCAACCGGCGCTGGCGCGGGCCCGGCGCACGCCCCTGATCGCCCAGCTCTGGCTGGCCTATCTCTGGCTGGCCGCCAGCTTTGTGCTGCACGCCGCCGCCCGGCTGGGCCTGCTGCCCGCCGCGGCCGGCCTGCATGCGCTGGCCCTGGGCTTCATGGGCGGGACGTTGCTGGCCATGGTCAGCCGGGTGACGGCCGTGCAGCAGGGGCGCAGCATTGCCGTCGACGGTCCGCTGCGTGCGCTGCAGCTCATGCTGCAGGGGCTGCTGCTGCTGCGCCTGGCCGCCTGCCTGTGGCCGCGAGCCGAGCTGCTGACGGCGGCGGCCGGCGCCTTCGCCCTGCTGGCGCTGGGCTGGCTGCTGCGCTATCTACCCTGGCTGCTGTCCAGCCGTACAAGGAGCTCCTCATGAACGACAGCGAACTGCAGACCCTGCACGAGCGGCTGATGCAGGCCCTGCGGCAGGTGTCCGACCCCGAGCTGGGTGAGAACATCGTGGACCTGGGTCTGGTCGAGCGCCTGCGGCTGCAGGCTGAGCCCGGTTGCGCTGCCCTGACCCTGGTACCGACCAGTGCCACCTGCCCCATGGCCGACGAGATCATCGAGGCCGCCGGCGCGGCGATGCAGGTGCTGTGTCCGCCGGGCTGGGTCATCGAGGTGGAGATGGACTGGGAGCTGCCCTGGTCGCCCGAGCGCCTGGCGCCAGCGCTGCGCGCGCGCTTCGGCTGGGGCGCGGCGTGAAGCCGGCGGGTGGGGGCAGGGCGCTGCCGCGCTGGCAGGTCCTGGCCTGCGCCCTGTTGGCTCTGGCCAATCTGGCGGCCGCCCTGCTGGGGGCGCTGCAGCGTGTCGGCACCCTGGGCGGCAGCCCGGGGTGGGCCGTCCTGCCCCTGCACGGGGTGCTGATGATGGCGGGCTTCTTCGGCAGCCTGATCGCGCTGGAGCGCGCCGCCGCCCTGCATCGCGGCCTCTGGGTGCCCCTGCTGGCGGCGCTGGCGGGCGGCCTGGCCCTGGCCGGCCAGGAGGGGCTGGCGGCCTGGGCCTGGGTGCTCAGCGCGCTGGGCCTGCTGGGCCTCTACCTCTGGGCAGGCTGGCGCCGCGCGGTGTCCCTGCCGCTGGTGATCGAAGCCCTGGGGTCGCTGTCCCTGCTGGGGGCCGCGCTGTGCTGGCGCGCCGGGGCGGGCGAAGCGGCACGCTGGGGCTGGAGCCTGTTCCTGGTGCTGACGATTGCGGGCGAGCGCCGCGAGCTGATGCGCCTGCTGCCGCTGCCGGCCTGGGCGGCGCGGGCCTTCCTGGCGGGCGTGGCCGCCTGCGCCGGCGTGGCCGGTCTGCTGGCATTGGGCCTGCCGGTCTGGGCCGATCGTCTGGGCTGGAGCCTGCTGGGCCTGCTGGCGCTGTGGCTGCTGCGCTTCGACATCGCGCGTCATCAATGGCGCGCGCCGGCCTGGGCCGGGCATACCGCCATCTGCCTGCTGGCCGGCTATGGCTGGCTGCTGGCTGCCGCCGTCGCCGGGCTGGCCGGCCTGGCGCTGGCCTGGCATCTGCTGTGGCTGGGGTTCGTGCTGGCCATGGTCTTCGGCCACGCCCCCTTGATGCTGCCGGCACTGGCCGGCTTGCGCCCGCGTGCGAGCCGCTGGGCCTTGCTGCCCCTGGGCCTGATGGGGGCCAGCCTGCTGCTGCGCATGGCGGCCGCGACGCACTGGCCGGCCCTGTGGCCCTGGGCCGGGGCCGGCCATGTGGCGGCGCTGCTGCTCTTCGGCCTGACGATGGCCGTGCTATGCCGCCGGCAGCAGGCGCGAGCGCAGGCCCGCTGAGAGCCAGACACCTTCGGGTCCGGCCAGCATGGCCTGGACCCCGGGCAGCTGCTCGCGCAGCCAGCGCCGCGATTGCGCGGGGCCGGCCACCATCATCGCGGCCCCCCAGCCGTTGACGGCTTCCACGCTAGGCGCAACCAGGGCCAGGCCCTGCAGGCCCTGGCTGGGCTGGCCGCTGCGCGGATCCAGGATGTGGTGATAGCGGCGCCCCGCCAGCTCGAAACCGCGCTCGTAGTCGCCCGAGGCGGCCACGACGCCGCCGCTGAGTGCCAGCACGCCCAGCAGTTGCTGCGGCGCGCGCGGGTCGCGCAGGCCGACGCGCCAGGGCTTGCCCTGCAGGGTGCCGCTGCACAGCACGTCGCCGCCGCCATTGATCAGCGCATCCTGCACGCCCTGGCGGGCCAGCGTGCGCAGGCCCGCTTGCAGGATGGGCAGCTTGGCGATGCCGCCCAGGTCCAGGCGCATGCCGGCGCGCGCCAGCCTCGCGGTGCCGCGGTCCGCGTCGAGTTGCAGGCCCTGCGGCCCGACCAGGCCCTGCTGCCGCAGCAGGGTGGCGGGATGTGGCAGCCGCGGCGGCTGGCCGGGCTCGAAATGCCAGTCGGCATAGGCGCCGACCGTGGCATCGAAACGGCCCTCGCTGCGCTGCGCCAGGGTCTGTGCCTGCTGCAGCACCGCCATCAGCTCGGGCGCCACCGGCAGCGGCGCGCCGCCGGCCGCGCGCGCCAGCAGGCTCAGCTGGCTGGCGCTGCGGTAGCGGCTCATCATCTCCGACAGACGCAGCATCTCGGCCCAGGCGGCTTCCAGGGCGCGTGCGCGCAGGCCGGCGTCGGCGTGCTGGATGACGATGTCGACCTGGGTGCCCATCAGCGCCGCCGTGCTGCGCTGTACCGGGGACTCGGCCGTGGCCCGTGCCGTGCGCGGCAGCAGCACGCAGGCCAGCGCGCCCAGGGCCAGCTCGCGCCGTCGCGTCAGGAATGCCTGTGCCATGGCCCGGTCAGCGCGACTGCGCCACCATGTAGTCCACCGCGGCCTTGACTTCCTCGTCGGTCAGCGAGGATCCGCCGCCGCGCGCCGGCATCATGCCCTTGGCACCGGTGAAGCCCTCGAGGGCGTGCTTGTAGAGCAGCTCCTGGCCCTGCGCAATGCGCGGACCCCAGTCCGCCTTGTCGCCAGGCTTGGGGGCGCCGGCCACACCGGCGGCATGGCACATGGCGCAGGTCTTGCCGAACACGCTCTTGCCTGCGCTGTTGTCGGCCACCGGGGCCGGGGCCGGTTCGGCCGGTGCTGCAGGGGTGGCGACGGCGGCCGGCGTGGTCGGCGCGGCGGGGCTCTCCTGCTTGCCACAGGCGGCCAGCAGCAGGACGGCGGCGGTGAGCAGGCAGGTCTGGACGGTCTTCATCTTTGGAACTCTCCGATCGAATGTGCGCGCATTCTGTGCACAGACCCGCGGGCTCCGCCAGCCTATTGTTATATGAACGATACAGATTTTTAGCTTATCTGAAATCCTTGACCTGGTTTAAGGCGGGTATGCGCCCCGATGGAGAGGATGCGCCTGGCCCGAGAAGGCCATTCAGATCACCGTCACCCGCCACTGCGCCCACCGCCCGCTTCCGTCCCATGTTCCATGCCCTGTTCCGTCGCGCATCGCGGCCCGGCCTGTGCCGCTGGGTGCTCGCCGGCCTGCTGCTGAGCTGGGGCCTGGCCTATGCAGCGCCGCTGCTGCGGCCGGCGGTGCTGACCGTGGTGTGCTCCGGCGCCGGGATGTCGCGCCTGGTCGACCTGAGCCGGGGCGAGCCCGTCGAGGCGGGTCACGCGGCGATCCCGGACCTGCCGGATTGCGCGCAATGTCTGGCCGCCACCGTCGCGGCCCCGCCGCCGGCGTCGCAGGGCAGCAGCTTTGGTGGGCCTGACCGGCCGCTGGCCCAGCGGCCAGCCGTGCCAGCCCCCTTCCTAATCGCGGCTCCCATGCATCCCGCGCGAGGGCCACCCGATTCCGTTTGATCAACCCAAGAGGTGAGACCATGAATGAAGAAGACAAGAAGAACTCCGGCGCGATGAGCGGCCCCCCCGCCCCCCAGGGCCTGGCGCGACGCCGCTTCATCAACAGCGCGGCACTTGCCGGCCTGACCCTGGGTGCGGCCGCCTGCGCCGACAAGAAGGGCGAGGGCGCTGCCGCCCCGGCCGCCAGCGGCACCGCTGCCGGCGCACATGGCGGCGAGGCCAACAGCACGCACCTCAAGCCCGGTGAGCTCGACAGCTACTACGGACTCTGGAGCGGCGGCCACACGGGCGATATGCGCGTGCTGGGCCTGCCTTCGGGCCGGGAGCTGCTGCGCATTCCCTGCTTCGTGCCGGATGCGCTGGTGGGCTGGGGCATCACCAACGAGTCCAAGAAGGTCATGGGCACCAAGCCCGACGGCTCGCTGCGCTACACCGTGGGCGACACCCACCACACCCATGCCTCCTACAAGGACGGCAACTACGACGGGCGCTATGCCTGGATCAACGACAAGATCAACAGCCGGATCGCCCGCATCCGCCTGGACTACTTCGTCTGCGACAAGATTACCCAGCTGCCCAATGTGCAGGGCTTCCACGGCATCTTCCCGGACAAGCGCGACCCGGTGGACCCCAAGATCAACTACACGACACGGGTCTTCTGCGGCGGCGAGTTCGCCACCCCTCTGCCCAATGCCGGCAGCGATGACCACAGCAAGTACCGCTCTCTGTTCAGCTGCGTGGATGCGGAGACCATGGAACTGCGCTGGCAGGTGCTGATCGACGGCAACTGCGATCTGACGGCCACCTCCTACGACGGCAAGCTGGCCGCCACCAACCAGTACAACACCGAGATGGGCGCGCACTACGAGGACATGATGTCCGCCGAGCGCGATGCCTGCCTGTTCTTCAACATCGCGCGCATCGAGGAAGCGGTCAAGGCCGGGAAGTTCAAGACCATTGGCAGCTCCAAGGTGCCGGTGGTGGACGGCACGCGCGACTCCAACAAGGATCCGCGCACCGCGCTCACCGCCTATGTCTCCGTGCCCAAGAACCCGCACGGCGTGAACGCCAGCCCCGACCAGAAGTACTTCATCTGCGCCGGCAAGCTCTCGCCCACGGCCACCGTGATCGAGCTGGCCAAGGTGCTGGACTGGTTCGAGGGCAAGAGCGAGAAGATCGACAACGCCATCGTGGCCGAGGTCGAGATCGGCCTGGGGCCGCTGCACACGGCCTTCGACGGCCGCGGCAATGCCTACACCACGCTGTTCCTGGACAGCCAGATCGTGAAGTGGAATATCGACAAGGCGATCGCCTTCCACAAGGGTGACAAGAACGCCAAGTACGTGGTCGACCGCCTGGACGTGCAGTACCAGCCGGGCCATATCAACGGTTCGCAGTCCGAGACCATCGCGGCGGACGGCAAGTACCTGGCCGTGGGCTGCAAGTTCTCCAAGGACCGTTTCCTGCCGGTGGGACCGCTGCACGCCGAGAACGAGCAGATCATCGACATGTCGGGCGAGAAGATGGTGCTGCTGGCCGACCACCCGGTGCGCGGCGAGCCGCATGACTTCATCATCTTCAAGCGCGACCTTCTCAAGCCCAAGCAGGTCTATGCCCTGGACGACTTTCCCCATGCGGTGAAGGACCCCAAGGAGTCCGGCGTGGTGCGCAACGGCAAGAAGGTGACGGTCAAGATGACCTCTCAGGCCCCGGCCTTCTCGCTGCGCGAGTTCAAGGTCAAGAAGGGCGACGAGGTGACCCTGATCCTGACCAACCTCGACAAGATCGAGGACCTGACGCACGGCTTCGCGATCCCCAACCACAACGTGAACTTCATCGTGAACCCGCAGGAGACGGCCTCGGTGACCTTCACCGCTGGCGAGCCGGGCGTGTACTGGTGCTACTGCACGCACTTCTGCCACGCCCTGCACCTGGAGATGCGCACGCGCATGATCGTGGAGGCCTGAGGCCGCGCACGATGCCACCGCTGCCGGCCACTCGAGCCGGCCGGCAGGGGTGGCAGACAAAGAGAGCTCAGATGACGCTAGTCGACAGACTGTTCGCGGCCTGCCTCCGGGCGCTGGCCGCGGTTTTTTTTCTGGCGGCCGCCTGTGCGCAGGCCGCCCCCGGGCAGCAGGCCTACGAGGCCCAGCTGCCGCCCGACCTCGCCACCGCGCCCGATCTGTGCGCGCTGCTGCCCTGCAAGGAGGTGTTTCCCGGCGCCACCAGCTTCTCGCTGCGCCGCGGCCAGCCGCCCTATGTCGAGGCCTATGGTGCACCGGATGCCGCGGGCAAGCCCGCGCTGCTGGGCTATGTGATGCTGTCCACCGACATCACGGACACCCCGGCCTATTCGGGCAAGCCCGTGGTCACGCTGATCGGCATGGACACGGCCGGCCGCTACGTGGGCGTCAAGGTGCTCAAGCATTCCGAGCCCATCCTGCTGCTGGGCATTCCGGAAGCGGCCCTGATCAAGTTCAACGAGCAGTACCTGGGCAAATCGGTCAAGGACCAGATCGAGGTCGGCCCGTCGCGTCCCGACGAGAACGTGCTGGGTGTGGATGCGATCTCAGGCGCCACCGTCACCGTGGTGGCGCAGAACCAGGTGATGCAGCTCTCCGGCAGCGCGGTGGCGCGCCAGGTCGGCATCATTGCGCCCACCGTGCGCGAGCCCGCGCGCTGGCGGGAGAGTGGGCGGCGCTATAGCTGGAGCGAGCTGCAGGCCATGGGCGCGGTGCAGCAGCTGCGCGTCAAGCCCGAGCAGGTGGGCCTGGCTCCGGCGGCCGAACCCTTCATCGAGCTGTGGTTCGGCGATCTGAACCACCCCGACCTGGGCCGCAGCCTGCTGGGCGAGGGGGCCTACGCCAGCCTGCGATCTCGCCTCAAGGAGGGCGAGCAGGCCTTCTTCATCGTGCGCAGCGCCGGTGCCGAGTCCTTCAAGGGCTCGGGCTTCGTGCGCGGCGGCATCTACGACCGGGTGCAACTCAAGCAGGGCGCCGATGCCTTCACCTTCCGCGACCTCGATGCGATCAATCTCTACGGACTGGAAGCTGCGGGGGCACCGGCCTTTACCGAATCGGCCATCTTCGTGGTCCGTTCGGCCAGCTTCTCGGCCGCCTATCCCTGGAAGCTGGCCTTTCTGGGCAACCGGGTGGACCGCGCCACCGGCCACCGCAGCTTCGCGGTCTTCGAGAGCAAATACTGGTTGCCGGCCGAGCTGCTGCAGGGCGGTCGGCCCGCGGTGCTCGAGCCCGATGCGCCCTGGCTGCGCATCTGGAAAAGCCAGGCCCTGAAGATCGCGCTGTTTGCCGCACTGCTGCTGGGCGTGACCGTGGTCTACGCACTGCGCGAGCGGCTCACGCGCCTGTCCACCCACAAGAACAAATGGCCGGTCAACGGTTTCAAGTACAGCGCCTGGGCCCTGTCCATCGTCTTCGTGGGCTTCGGCCTGATGGCGCAGCCTTCGATCACCCAGGTGCTGACCTGGTTCCACAGCCTGCTGTTCCAGTGGACCTGGGCCTTGTTCCTGAGCGATCCCTTCATCTTCGTGTTCTGGATCTTCATCATCGCCACCGTGTTCCTGTTCGGGCGCGGCCTGTTCTGCGGCTGGATGTGTCCCTTCGGTTCGCTCTCGGAGGCGATCTTCAAGATCGCCCGCAAGCTGGGCCTGCGGCGCTGGCAGAAGCCCGTGCCCCAGGCCCTGCACGACCGGCTCAAGTGGCTGAAGTACGCGATCTTCTTCGGCCTGCTGGCGGTCTCGATGTTCGATATGGGGCGCGCCGAGATGCTGGCCGAGGTGGAGCCCTTCAAGACCACCTTCCTGGTGGGCGTGTTCAACCGTGCCTGGCCCTACGGGCTCTTCGTCGCCTCGCTGCTGGGACTGTCGCTGTTCATCGAGCGTCCCTACTGCAAGTACCTGTGCCCGCTGGGCGCTTCGCTGGCCATGCCCAGCACCTTCCGCTGGTTCGGCCTCAGGCGCAAGCAGGACTGCAATTCCTGCCGTGCCTGCGCCGTGGGCTGCGGCGCCCAGGCCATCGATACGGACGGCCGCATCGACCACCGCGAATGCCTGCACTGCCTGGACTGCATGGTGCTCTATACCGACCAGAAGGGTTGCCCGCCGCTGGCCCGGGAGCGCAAGCGCCGCGAGCGCGACGGGCTGCTGATCACGCCCATTGGCCGGGACGGCTACTACATCCCCATTGACGCGGTGCCGGCCATCTCGCCCAAGGCCGCGCAGGGGCCGGACCCGCGCCTGCCCACCGAGCCGGCCCGGCCCTATGCCGCGCGCGGCGCGATGAGTGCCTGGCAGGTGCTGCTGCTGGAGATCCGCGACCACCTCTGGCCCTGGAGCCGGGAGGGCTGGAAGAGCCAGCGCGCGCTGCAGGTGGCAGGCTTCTCGCTGGCCCTGGCCGCCAGCCTGGCCTGGCTGCTGGCGGCGCAGGGCAGGCTGTCCTCGGCGGCCATCATCGCCTGGTGGTTCGGCTGGAGCGTCTACGAGGTGCTGATACGCATGGGCGGCCGCCGCTATGTGAAGGACGGCCCCTGGTGGCGCGCCAACTACCGCGTGGCCGGCTGGATGGACATGCTCAGCTATGTGGGCTTCAAGAACCTGCTGATCGGCGCGGCACTCTTCCTGGCGCTCAAGGCTCTGGGAGGGCTGAGCGCATGAAGCCGCCCGACGCCGGTCGGCCGTGGCGGGCGCTCGTCCTGATGCAGCTGGCGCTGCTGGCCCTGCTGCCGCAGGGCACGGCCCTGGCCGGAACCTGGCGGGTGCGGCCGGGAGAGTCCATCCAGCAAGCCATCGAGCGAGCCGCCCCGGGCGATGTGCTGGAGATCGAGCGCGGCTTCTATGACGAGAACCTGCGCATCAGCAAGCCGCTGACGCTGCGCGGCATCGATCGGCCCACGCTCAGCGGCGGTCAGCGCGGCGACACCATACGCGTGGCCGCCACCGATGTGAGCCTCGAGGGCCTGATCGTGCGTGACTCCGGCCACGATCTGAAGGCTCAGCAGGCCGGCATCTACATCCAGCCCGGCAGCCACCGCGCCCTGGTGCGGCGCTGCGACCTGGTCTACAACCTCTTCGGCCTGTGGATAGAGAAGGCCGATGAGGTCCGCATCGAGCACAACCTGATCACGGGTCTGCGCGACATCAACTCCGCGCAGCGCGGCAACGGCATCCAGCTCTACAACGCGCGCCAGGCCCGCATCATCGGCAACAACATCAGCTTCGTACGCGACGCCCTCTATGTGGATGTCTCGCACCATGCCGAGTTCCGCGCCAACAAGCTGCATCACAGCCGCTACGGCACCCACTACATGAACTCCTACTACAACCTGTGGGAGGACAACGACAGCTACCTCAACCGGGGCGGGCTGGCGCTGATGGAGGTGCGCGACCAGGTGGTGCGCCGCAACCGCACCTGGGGCAATAGCGATTTCGGCATCATGCTGCGCACGCTGCAGGACTCGGTGATCGAGGACAACATCGTCGCGGGCAACAACCGCGGCTTCTTCATCTACGACGTCGAATACGCGACGCTGCGCGGCAATCTGGTGGTGGACAACCGCGTCGGCGTGCACCTTTCGGCCGGCTCCACCCGCAATGTGGTCCAGCGCAACGACTTCATCGCCAACCGCGAGCAGGTGCGCTATGTGGGCGCCCGGGACGAGCCCTGGGGCGACGCGCGCACCGGCGGGCGAGGGCAGGGCAATCACTGGGACAACTACCTGGGCTGGGACCGCGATGGCGACGGCCTGGGTGATCTTCCCTACGAAGCCAACGATCTGGTGGACCGTCTTCAGTGGCGGCATCCCAGCGTCAAGCTGCTGCTGGGCAGCCCCGCGGTGCAGGCGCTGCGCCTGCTGGGCCAGCAGTTCCCGGTGCTGCGCGTTCCCAGCGTGGTGGACGCACACCCGGCCATGCAGCCGCAACACAAGAACTGGAGCGAATGGCGTGACAAGCAATTCCGCTGACGCGCTGCGCCTGCAAGGCGTGGTCAAGCAATACGGGCAGGGGGGCGCGCTGCTGAGGGCGCTTGACGGCGTGGACCTGGCCGTGCCACGGGGCCAGCTCTTCGGCCTGATCGGACACAACGGCGCCGGCAAGAGCACCTTGTTCAAGCTGGTGCTGGGGCTGATCGAGCCGAGCCGCGGCCGGCTGTGGGTCGATGGCTGCGAGGTCGGCGGCCGCAACTTCCGCGAGGCGCGCCGCCGCCTGGGCTATCTGCCCGAGAACCTGGTGCTCTACGACAATCTCGACGGCCTGGAGACCCTGCGCTTCTTCGCGCGCATCAAGGGCGCGCCGCTGTCCCAGTGCGCCGCCCTGCTGGAGGAGGTGGGGCTGGCGCATGCGGGACGCCGGCCGGTGCGCGAGTATTCCAAGGGCATGCGCCAGCGCCTGGGCTTCGCGCAGGCCCTGCTGGGCGAGCCGCGCCTGCTGCTGCTGGACGAGCCGACCACCGGCCTGGACCCGAGCGCGATCCGCGAGTTCTACGCGCAGCTGGACCGGATGCGCGCACGCGGCGTCACTTTGGTGATCAGCTCGCACATCCTGGCCGAGCTGGAGCAGCGCGTGGATGCGCTGGCCATGCTGTCGAACGGACGCCTGTGCGCGCAGGGCTCGGTCAAGGCGCTGCGCGAGCGATCGGCGAAGCCGCTGCAGCTGCGCGTGCAGGCCGACGCTGCGCTGCTGGACAGACTGCCCGCGCAGCTTGCCGCCCTGCCCGGGCTGGGCTGGCTGCGCCAGAGTGCCCAGCAGGCCAGCCTGGCCTGCCCGCGCGCCTTGAAGATGGACCTGCTCCAGCGCCTGGCCGTGCTGCCGCTGCAGGATCTCAGCGTGCAGGAGCCGACATTGGAAGACATCTACTTCGAGCTCCGTGAGGCTTCGGCACTCCCGGGCCCTGCCGTGCCGGAGGCCGCATGAAGGACGGACTGCAGACCCGCCAGATCGGTGCGCTGGCGGCCAAGGAGTTCAGCGACCGGGTGCGCAAGCGCTGGGTGCTGGCCGTGGCCCTGGTGTTCACGGTGTTCTCGCTGGCCATCACCTACTTCGGCAGCGCCGCCCAGGGCCAGATCGGGCCGCGCTCCATCGAGGCCACCATCGCCAGCCTGGTCTCGCTGGTGATCTACCTGATCCCGCTGATCGCGCTGCTGCTCGGCTTCGATGCCATCGTCGGCGAGCGCGAGCGCGGCTCGCTGGATCTGCTGCTGGCCCTGCCCATCACGCGCCTGGAGCTGCTGCTGGGCAAGTACCTGGGCCTGGCGGCAGCGCTGGTGCTGTCCACCCTAGCGGGCTTCTCGCTGGTGGCTGCCCTGCTGTGGCAGCGCTTCGGCGCCGCCGGCCTGTACCACTACGGCGGCTTCGTGTTTAGCTCGGTGCTGCTGGGGCTGGCCTTCCTGAGCCTGGCGATGCTGCTGTCGGTGCTGGCCCGTGACCGTACCCGTGCCTCCGGCCTGGCCATCGCGCTGTGGTTCCTGCTGGTGCTGGTGTTCGACCTGCTGCTGCTGGGGCTGCTGGTGGCCAGCGGCGGCGAGCTGGGTCCGCTCAGCGGTGACGGATTCGCCTACCTGCTGCTGCTCAACCCCGCGGATCTGTTCCGCATCCTCAATGTGTTCTCGCTGGACGATATGCGGCGCCTGTACGGCCTCGCCAGCGTCGTGCCGCCCGCGCTGGGAAATCCCTGGCTGATGGGCGGTGCGATGGCGGCCTGGATCGTGCTGCCGCTGGCGCTGGCGGGATGGAGATTCAAGCCATGAACCTGATCGACACCCCCACCAGCCGGCGCCGCCTGCTCTGCGGCTGCGCCGCCCTCGCCACCCTGGGTCTGGCCGCCTGCGGCCGCAAGGAAGACGATGCCGGGGACGCCGGCCGGCCGCGCGAGATCGCCGCGCAGTCGAGCTGTTCGCTGGACGGCATGCTGCTGTCCGACTACCCCGGTCCCAAGGGCCAGATCATCCACAAGGGCGATAGCGAGGTGGCCTGGTTCTGCGACAGCGTGGAACTTCTGGCCACCTTGCTGAAGCCCGAGCAGCTGCGCCCCGTGCTGGCCGCGCATGTCCAGGACATGGGCAAGGCCGACTGGGACAAGCCGGTGGGCCACTGGATCGACGCACGCCAGGCCATCTATGTGTTGGGCAGCAAGCGCCACGGATCGATGGGGCCGACGGCCGCCAGCTTTGCCGACGAGCGCGCCGCCCAGGGCTTCGCACAGCAATGGGGCGGCCGCGTGCTGCGCTATGCCGAGATCAAGCCCGATATGGTGGACTTGAGCGGTGGCGCGCTGCATGACACCCGAATGTGAGTAGCGTATGCCTGCTCGACGTCGCGCTTTGCTGTCCTTGCTCGCCACGGGTGGGACTGCTGCCTTGATCGGCTGCGGGCTATACCTGATTCGGCGGAATCAGGCTGCAGCGCTTGGGCCGTCATCTGGGAACTTGGCGGCGATGGAAGACGTCTGCTTCTTTGCGCCCCTATATCCATGGAGTGGGAGCGGCGAACTTCTTACCGCACGTCAAGTTCCGCCCGATGCCCGCTGCCCGGTTTGCGGGATGTACCCGTCCCGCTATCCCCACTGGGCCGCACAGGTCATATTCTCGGACGGAGACACGCATTTTTTGGACTCGCCGCTAAGCCTCTTTCGCTATCTGCAGCGGATCGATCGCTTTGCGCCCGGACGAAAGCGCAGCGGTGTCGCTGCCATTTACGTGAGCAATGTGAATTGCGAAGATGCAGATACTGATCGAGCAAAGAACTTGGACCGATGGGTGCCAGCAGAGCAGGCCTTCTTTGTTCATGGGTCGGACCTCATGGGACCGATGCGCGGTGGCAACCTTCCGGCTACTTCTTCGATGGAAGCGGCCAAGCTGCTGATCGCTCGTCATGGGGGCACGATACTTAGATTCACGCAGCTAGAAGATTCACTTCCGTCCTCATTGCAGGGCCTCCTGCGCCACGGGCACTGAATCCATTTTTGGAACATGCCCATGCCGGCCAGACCAGCGCTTCGAATGGATGGAAGAACCCAGGCGGACTAGGGCAATTGGCGGTCGACTTGAGCGCCGGCCTGTTTGCGCAGGGCCCCGAGGTCCGGCAGCTTGATTCTGTAGCCCTTCATGATCAGAAGGCCCATCTCCTGAAGTCTGCGAAGCCCTCTAGACAGTGTTTCGGGGGTCAAGCCCAGCTGGGACGCAATATCTCGCTTCTGCTGTTTTAGCGAGATTTCGGCGTCATGGGCATCGTGCGATGCTTGGCTGCATTCGAGTAGCCACGACGCTATTCGCGTGTTGGCGTCCTCTGTTAGCAGTGCTTGCCTTTGCAGCGTGGAACGGCATGCCTTCGACGCAACGCTGGCAAGAAGTGCGCGTGCGAGGGAACGATCTCGCAAGCAATGTGCTTCGACCTCCTCGATTCGGAACTCATGAACGAGGCTCGCGGTGAGTGCGCGTGCGGTTTCAGGGTATGGACTGTTGGTCCAAGCACTGCTGACATCTATCCATTCGCCGGGGCCCAACGCCATGCTCTGCCACCATCTGCCCGAACGATCCGTCTTGCCGAGACAGATCTGACCTTCCACGAGGAGCCAAAGGCTCTTTGCCGGAACGATTCCTCCTTCCAGCACTGTGCTTTGGTGTATTGACCCAGTAAAAACCTGCTCAGGTGTTACCGTCGAGAGGAAGACACCATGAGTACGTTGATGGACGAAGAGATCAAGCGCTGGACCGCGAAGCGCAAGACGGCATTGGTTCTGGAAATC